>ERZ1740062.634-NODE-634-length-17306-cov-5.002609_pt1 | contig 17306 bp, 15 predicted proteins | sample MGYA00581741_ERZ1740062 | MGnify/ENA primary metagenome ERZ1740062 (study PRJEB43018, sample SAMN04849747) | marine metagenome | isolation source: floating plastic debris | place: Pacific Ocean | collected 2008-09-01 | study: EMG produced TPA metagenomics assembly...
CTAAATTTAAGGTCGCTAAGCGTTCCAATACTGTTGGGCTTTTCAATAAAGGAAACTGGGCCGTTTTCATTTTATCCAGTTTGGTGAAAAACATGTCACGTCTATTCGGACCAAGTAGCCTATGGATGGGTTCAGATATAGACGGGTCAATTACATAGAATTTATAGGTGAGTTCTACGTGCACAGTAGCCTCCGTTACAAAGTCCTTCAGAATGAAATCGATTTCGCCAATTGTGGTCTTTCCTTCCAAAATCGGAACGTTTTTCAAAACTATCTCATAGGTATTGGACTGTTGAATTAAATGCTCAAAAACGTACTCCATTTGGTGCCCCAACCGCAAACCATCAGGAATTTTGACCTCTACCTCTTGGTTGATATCACTTTCTGGAAATACAAATTGCTCCATACCAAACTGCTTCCCTTTCCAAAGCGGAGAAGTATCGTAAAACCCTTGAATTTGGGCATGTGACATATGGCGTTAAGTTTTTTTAAAATCGAAAACCAATCCAGCGAAATGTGCTATTTTTATGTAATGGCTATGAATTTAAGAAAAGGGTTTCGATTCACTACGTACGAAGCCCCGGAACAAACCCCGTTCGAACGACTTTTCGAAATTTTCCAAGAGCTGGTTACGCATACTTCGGGCGATGTTGAAGAAGCCTTGGATTGGTTACGCCAATTGGACCAAGAGTATCAGCTTACGGACGATGACTATACGATAGATGACTTTATAGAAGACTTGAAAGCGAAAGGGTACATTCGGGAAGAATTTGACCCTGAGGATGGTGAAGAAGGGGAGGAAGGTGACGGAAACCCTGGTTTGGGTATTACTGCAAAGTTGGAACGCGCTTTGCGTCAACGGGCGCTAGACCAAATTTTTGGTAAAATGAAACGTCGTGGTTCGGGTAACCACAAAACCGGAAAACTGGGTAGCGGAGATGAACATACGGGAGAGTTTCGGGAGTATCGTTACGGCGATTCTTTGGAGCGGATTTCAATGACAGAAAGTTTGAAAAACGCACAAATCAACCACGGGATGGATAATTTCATGCTGGACGAGGGAGATTTGATTGTAGAAGATACACAATACAAAGCGCAAATGAGTACGGTCTTGATGATTGACATCAGCCACAGTATGATTCTCTATGGTGAAGACCGCATAACACCCGCAAAAAAGGTAGCCATGGCACTGGCTGAGTTGATTACGACCCGTTATCCCAAAGACACCTTGGATATTTTGGTCTTTGGCAATGACGCTTGGCCCATCCCTATAAAGGATTTGCCTTATCTCAAGGTGGGGCCATATCACACAAACACGGTAGCAGGTTTGCAATTGGCGATGGACATGCTCCGTAGAAAACGAAATACCAACAAGCAGATTTTCATGATTACCGATGGAAAACCTTCTTGCTTGCGGCTTCCTTCGGGAGAATATTATAAAAACAGCGTGGGCTTGGACGATTACATTGTTGAGAAGTGCTATGCTATGGCCCAACAGGCCCGAAAATTACATATCCCTATCACCACTTTTATGATTGCAGAGGACCCTTATTTGATGCAATTTGTTCGGGAATTTACCCAAGCAAATAAGGGCAAGGCGTTTTATACCGGATTGAAGGGGTTGGGTGAAATGATTTTCGAAGATTACGAACAGAATAGAAAAAAAAGAATTAAAGGATAAAGGTCATTATGAGTACAATAGACCATACGAAAATTACCACACTTGGCGAATTGAAGCGTTCAGGATATCAATCCAAGAACGTGAAGGACGAGTTACGGGAGAATTTATTGGATAAAATCGCGAACAACATAGATACCTTCGAAGGTATTTGGGGATACGAACATACCGTAATTCCTGAACTGGAACGGGCTATACTATCGCGTCATAACATCAACTTACTGGGATTAAGAGGCCAGGCAAAGACACGTTTGGCTCGTCAGATGGTGCAACTTTTGAATGAATGGATTCCTGTAGTAGAAGGCTCCGAGGTTCATGATGACCCTTTGCAACCATTGTCCCGTTATGCGAAAAACCTTATTTCTGAAAAGGGAGATGATACACCAATCGCATGGTTGCATCGGAACGAACGGTTTTACGAGAAATTGGCCACCCCCGATGTAACGGTCGCCGATTTGATTGGGGATGTTGACCCTATAAAGGCGGCGAATCTAAAACTATCCTATGCCGATGATAGGGTGATTCACTTTGGGATGATTCCTCGTGCAAACCGTTGTATTTTTGTCATCAACGAGTTGCCAGACCTTCAAGCAAGAATTCAAGTAGCCTTGTTTAACATACTACAAGAAGGAGATATACAGATTAGAGGATTCAAATTGAGATTGGCTTTGGACATTCAATTTGTATTTACTGCGAATCCGGAAGACTACACCAATCGCGGAAGTATTGTGACGCCGCTCAAGGATAGAATTGGCTCCCAAATTCTTACGCATTATCCTGAAACTGTTTCTATTGCCAAAAAAATCACCCAGCAAGAAGCACAGTTGGATGCACGTCAAGCAGATGGCATCCATGTGCCGGAATTGGCGCTGGATTTGTTGGAACAAATTAGTTTTGAAGCGCGCAAAAGCGAATATGTTGATGCCAAAAGTGGGGTAAGTGCCCGTATGAGTATCACGGCCTTTGAAAATTTGTTGAGTACTGCAGAACGGAGAAAACTTAAAAGCTCAGATACCGAAACCACAATACGTTTAAGCGATTTTATGGGAGTAATCCCTTCCATTACAGGTAAAATAGAGTTGGTGTACGAAGGCGAGCAGGAAGGTGCAGGTTCCGTTGCAGAGATTTTGATTGAAGATGCCATCCAGACCATTTTCCCTAACCTTTTTCCAAAGATTTCCAAGTTAGAACGCAAGGAAGATGTAAATCCCTATGATGAATTGACCCATTGGTTTTTTGAGGGACAGGGCATGGAACTATTGGATGAAGATACTGATGCGGAATACCAGAACAAATTGGATACCATTGGTCCTTTGGAGCGCTTGATTCAAGAATATCAGCCCGATATTCCTAAAGCAGACCGTCATTTTTTAAAAGAGTTTTTGCTTTGGGGATTGGTATCTCATAAAAAGCTGAGCAAACAACGCTTTACACAAGGGTATCAGTTCAAAGACTTGTATGGTAGCTATATTCGTGATTTATAACGAACCACGAATACCATTATCCTCAATGGTTTCTTGACTGAAGCTCCCCAATAGGCGTTTGCGAAAGGTAAAGGTCAAAACACTTAGTATGATTACTAGGAGGTAAAGCGCTAGCGATAGTAGGACCAAGGGAAAAAAGGTTTCTGGTAATAGGTCTGGCTGAATTTCTGAAGCAAGGTTTAACGATAAAACGGTGTCAATGGTTTTGTAACCATAAACCACCAAAACCCCGTAAACGACATATTCCAAATAGCGTAATTGGGAATCGGAGTTCATTTCATTTTTCGTTTTGGCTAATAGCCTGAAAAGGTAAAGTGCTTGAAATGCAACCAGAAGCAAAAACATGTACCCATCCAATTTGCCGAAGTAAAAGCGATTTGAAAAAGGACCGTAGAAATTGAACAGCACCAAAACCACCAACATCGTCAGTAAGGTCCAAATGAGTCGTTTTAAGGTCACCAAATCAGAATGCGCTTTCAGGCCAAAGTGTTAAAGTTGTTCCTTCAACGAGATTTGGATTTGATTTAGTATTCTGATTTTGAATTTGTTGGGTAAGCCTAGAAACCTGAGGTGAAACGAGTTATTTTTTCAATGGCATTACCTTGAAAAAGGTCAAACTACGCCATAACCATTCCAATGGGCCATATTTAAAATGCTTTAACCAAAGTTTGCTCAGCGCCATCTGAACAATAATGATACCGATAGCAATTGCAAAAGTGTATATGTTCCGGAGTTGACCGATGAACCCAAATCCCCAACCAAATAAGAGCGTGGTTCCGATAATACTTTGGAATACATAGTTTGTGAGTGCCATACGACCATACGGAGCAAATTTCGAAAGCCAAGCTTGAGCCTTTGTCTTTTTGTATAGTATTACAAATACACTCAGAATCAATAGTGTAATGGAAATGTTGCTTAAATCTACAGCAGTTAAACCAATCATGGCTAGCCAGTTGTCAAATGTAATGTTACCGCCCATCTGACCAAAAGTCAACGCCAAAAGTCCTCCTGACACTAGGAACAATATCAATCCCGTAATCCAACTACGCTTGACCATTTTCTTTCGATTTTGATAATCACTGAAAAAGCCAATGCGTCCCACCAACATGCCAATAAGGAAGTATGCCAAGGTCATATAACCCCGTCCAAAAATTCCATATTGAAAGTTCATCTTTCTCAAATGCCCGTCCGTGGCATTAATGGAAAACACCTCTCCAATCGTGCCAGATTTAAGGGTGTTCAAGTATTCCAAGGTATGGGGATGCTCTGGTGTCATACCCACACCGCTAAAAAAATCAACTCCTTGGGTCAAGGCAAAAACGATAAAACGGCCTACACCCAAAAGAAGAAGACCAGCGACTACAAGAATTGTTTTATTTCCAATCTTAAAAAAAGGAATCAGTAAAAGTCCCAACATGGCGTAAACGGTAAGAATATCTCCTGCGTAAAACAAGCTATGCACAAACCCGATACCAAAAAGGAGCACCATCTTCCAAGCAAAACGCCACCCGAAATATGAGCCGTTCGCTTCCGCATTATTCATTTGGATAAAAAAGCTGACACCAAATAGGAAGGAGAATAGGGCAAAGAACTTTCCACTCAAGAAAATTCCGTTAAATCCTGAAATTATGGCGTCGGGCAAGCCTTGATTTACGCCTTCATAAAATTCTTGGGGCGCAGGTCCACCAATATAGTTTTCGACCATATGGACGATTACGATTCCTGCTAAGGAAAACCCGCGCAAAGCGTCAATGATTTCAATGCGCTGATGAGCAGTTTTGGAACTGTTTGTTATTGACATGGTTGATTTTTTGGTTGATGACCTTAATAAGACCCTACTTTACTCTAATTGTTACACTTTTATTGCAACAAAAATTTCATAAAAACCCTGAAAATCTTGTGTTTGCATTTTTTTGTACTTTAAACTAAATCAACACCACGTGCAAAACTGGGTATTTGTTGCTCTGCTGGTCCTGTCCACTTATATCGTTCTAAGCGTACTATTGTATTTCTTACAGGATTATTTTCTTTTTAAACCAGAGAAGCTAACTCCCGATTTTGAATTCTATTACAACAATCAAGAGTTTGAGGAATACAACGTGGAAACACGCGATGGAGCGGTTATCAATGGACTACGCTTTAAGTCCCAATCTCCAAAAGGTGTTGTTTTCTATTTAAAAGGAAACTCGAAAAGTATCAAGGGTTGGGGCAAGTTTGCAGTAGATTTTACTAGGCATGGTTATGATGTTATCATGGTAGATTACCGCGGATTTGGAAAAAGTACAGGAAGAAGAACCCAAAAGGCGGTCAAGCGAGATATGCAGGTGATATATAACAAAATCAGGGATAAAGTGCCCGAAAAATATATCATTCTGTATGGAAGGTCCTTAGGTTCCGGTTTTGCTACGAAGTTGGCCTCAATGAACAATCCAAGAATGTTGATTTTGGACGCACCCTATTACAGTTTGAGCAAAGTAGCCAAGAAGTATATTCCATTTATGCCACTTTCTTTGCTCATCAAATTTCCCATGCCTACCTACAAATGGTTGAAATATGTAAAGTGCCCCATTCATATTATCCATGGGACCGATGACCGTTTGATTCCCTATAAAACCAGCATAAAATTATCTAAAATCAACCCCAAAACCACGAAATTGTACACCGTGATAGGAGGGGGGCACAAAAATCTCAACACCTTTGAATCGTATCATCAGATGCTTGGTGAAATCATCACCTCGCGCCCGCAAGAGATAGACCTTGAGGGTTCAAGCATCAATGTCAAACATTCGTCAAAATCCAGTAATGCGAAGGTTTAAAAGAATTCTATTATGGGGTGTTGGTTTGTTTTCAATCCTTTTGTTCATGATTAGCGTCCTGCAAGAAAAACTCATCTTTTTACCCACCAAACTCGACCCTAAATTTGAATTTCAATTTCAGAGTCCTTTTGAGGAAGTGAATATCACTACCTCAGATGGCGCCCAACTCAATGCCTTACATTTTAAACATCCCAATAGCGATAAGCTTATTTTATATTTCCATGGCAATGCTGGTGATTTATCACGCTGGGGGCTGATTGCAGAGGAACTATTGCCTTACGGATATAATGTGCTCATTATGGATTACCGAACGTATGGTAAAAGTACGGGGGCATTATCCGAAAAGGCCTTGCAAGAAGATGCACAACTGTTTTACAATTGGGCGCGAAATTTTTATAAGTCAGAAGATATCGTTGTCTACGGTCGTTCGCTAGGAGGAAACCTTGCCACATACGTCGCATCACAAAATCAAGTACAACAACTCGTTTTGGAAACCCCATTCTTCAATTTGTTGGATGTCGCCAAAACCCGTTTCCCTTTTCTTCCTGTAAAGTCCCTATTACGGTATAAAATGCGTTCGGATGAGTTTATCCAAAAAGTGGATGCACCCATTACGATTTTTCACGGTACCGCGGATGGAATCGTAGCCTATGATTCTGGTCGAAAACTTTTTGACATCATTCCGCATGACAACAAAACCTTTTATACCATTACGGATGGGGGACATAACAATTTAAGCGATTTCTCATCCTATTGGAACGGGCTGCAAAGCACTTTGCGTTAAAAGCGAACGGATTTATTCAAAAATTCTTGAAGAAAGGTAACGGTCCCCACGGTCACAGACTATGGACACTATAACGCCTTCGTCCAACGTTTCAGCCAATTGTAATGCTGCCGTTGCGGCTCCACCGCTGCTCATTCCAGAAAAAATCCCTTCTTCCTTTGCTAAGCGTTTGGCCATAATTACCGCATCAGTCTGGTTTACTTCCATAACACGGTCTACCTTTTCAGGATTGAAGATTTTAGGAAGATAAGCTTCAGGCCACTTGCGAATACCTGGAATGCGTGAACCTTCGGTAGGCTGTACCCCTACAATTTCGACATTAGGATTCTGTTCTTTTAAATAGGTTGATGTGCCCATGATGGTTCCTGTAGTACCCATACTGGAAACAAAATGTGTGATTTCGCCTGCCGTATCACGCCAAATTTCTGGCCCTGTGGATTTATAGTGTGCTTTCCAGTTGTCTGGGTTGGCAAACTGGTTCATCATGAAATACCCTTCATGGTTTACCTTGTCTTCGGCATAATCCCTTGCGCCTTCAATCCCCGTATCAGAAGAGGTCAATGTAACTTTCGCGCCATAGGCCCGCATGGTTTGAACCCGCTCTTTTGTTGCGTTTTCAGGCATGACCAGTTCGATATCCAAACCGAATACTCCGGCAATCATTGCCAAAGCGATTCCAGTATTACCACTGGTCGCCTCAATTAGTTTGGTATTGGTATCTATTTCAGCTCTATCCAATGCGGATTGAATCATATTCTAGGCAGGTCGGTCTTTTACACTACCCCCAGGATTGTGTCCCTCAAGCTTAAAGTACAACTTGACGTTCGGATTTTGAATAAGATTTCGGCAAGCAACCATGGGCGTGTTTCCCACAAGTTGTAAAATACTAGGGTTGTGCATCTACAGTCGTAATTTTAATCTCAGGAGTATGGAAGACTTTTGAGTTTGGCGGTATGGAAGCGGTATGCCATGCATTACCCCCCACCAGTGATTTTTCTCCTATCTCCGTCTTTCCACCCAATATGGTAGCGTTCTCATAAATGGTCACGTTGGACATAATAGTTGGATGCCTTTTTTGCTCCTTAAGGGTCTTTGCAACATACAACGCCCCCAAAGTGACGCCTTGGTAAATTTTTACGTTATCATGTATTATGGCTGTTTCGCCAATTACTACTCCGGTAGCGTGGTCAATAAAAAAGGATTTGCCGATTTGCGCACCTGGATTGATGTCAACTCCCGTTTGTCGATGCGCGTATTCGGTCTTAAGCCTTGGCTCTAATGGAAGCCCTTCATTATATAACTCATGTGCCAAACGATAAATCACGATGGCATAGAATCCAGGGTAGGCCATGTACACTTCATGTATGGAAAGGGCCGCCGGGTCGCATTCCAGAATGGCCTCTGCATCCCAATTTAGTTTTTCTAATACCTCTGGAAGTTTGGCCACATAGGAAGTCCATAGCTTTTTACAGGGTTTTTCTGAATCCCAACAAGCCAAGTCGACCAACACTTCGAACTGTCTTTCCAATTCAATTAAATTCTCTTCAACCGGTGTATTCACATCGAAGAGGGTGTAAAACAGCTTATCCGTAAAATCTTCTGTAAATCGTTTTAACCTATAGTCTAAATAGGGTTGTTTTTTATGGGTCTTAAGGGCCTTGATAATTTCTTGACGCTCCATATCTATGTAATAGACTTTAAAAGTAGCCAAAACGATTAGGGAACACAGTCGAATTCAATAACTTTAAAAAAATTATAACAACTCTGAAAGTGAAAGACCTTGTAGTACCCAAACCAGCTTTGACATTTTTGAAAACGTTGGCCAAAAACAACAACCGCGACTGGTTTCAAGAGCACAAACCAAAGTTTACTACTTTATCTGGCGAGATGAAGCAATTCTTTTCAGGGCTGGACGAGAAGCTCAAGGTTCATGATGATATTGAAAAAATGAAAATCTTCAGAATTTATCGTGATGTTCGATTCTCTAAAGACAAAAGCCCCTATAAAACACAATTTTCATGTTCGTACTCACGAAGAGGTGAACATTTAAGAGGCGGATACTATATCCGAATTGCTCCGGGCGAAACATTTTTAGGAGCAGGGTTTTTCAATCCCAACAAAGAGGATTTATTTCGGATTCGAAAGGAATTGGAGTTGGATGCCTCGGACTTTGTTGCGGTAGTTGAAGATGCTTCTTTTTCAAAAGTCTGGGGAAAACTTCAAGGTGAAACGGTGAAAACTGCACCAAAAGGTTTTGACAAGGAACACGAACATATTTCCTATATCCGTCACAAGCAGTTTTATTTTACACGCACCTTTATCGATGCCGAAGTATGTGCTCCGGATTTTATGGAGGTAGTTGACCAATCTTTCCAAGCGATTCGACCCTACTTTAATCTGATGAGTGATGTGCTCACCACTAATCTCAACGGAGAATCCCTACTAGGCTAGTACCTCTTCTAGTAATTGTATTTGATTTTTAAGTCGCTCAATGACCATGTTCATCATGCGCTTGTTCAAACGTGATGAGTTGGTAATGTAGTTTCGATATTCCTCAATGGTAAATTGCCCAATCACAACGCCCTTTAGGGAATTTCTGAATTTGATATCCTTTTGAATGGATTTTTCAATGTATTCCAAGCGACGCTCCAAGCCAAGTTCATAAAAGGTACCCTTGTGCTTTCGCACATAGTTTTTGAACAGTTCAATCAACAAATCGTTTTGGAGTTTGATAATCGGTCTCAGGGTTTCGTTTTGAAAACGTTCTTCGACACTCATATTATCATGGATTTTCGCTTGAGGAATCTCAGGGCGAATTTCCTTGAGGTTGGTGGACCTTGAATCCATTAGGGTGATGTTTTATTAAAAGTACTTTAATTACAATCTTGAATCTTTTGCGAAAGGTTTAGTTTTCAACGTTGTTATAAACAAAAAAGCCACCCGAAGGTGGCTTTTTAATTATTTGCTTTCCAAAAACTCATCAAAGGTTTTCAGTTCAAGCGGTTGTTTCTTTAAATACTTGTTTTTGATTTTGGCGAAATCTGCTTTTGCCGTTTCAAAACGGGACGAAATCACCTTAAGGTTTTCCATTTCCGAAGCAGTTGGTTTATCATAACTCGTAGCAACTTTGCTGTACAGCTTGGCCATTTTTTCGCGCAATTGTGGTTCTGCTGAACCTACGTAGTTATCCCCAGTGGTAATTACCAAGGTTTCTTTTAAGGAGTTCAATTTTTCAGCGGTCTTTGTATTTCCATTGCTTTCCGCACTTTGAATAATCTCATCCATTTCATAAATCAAATATGCTAAGTCTTGGGTCATATCATATAACTGTGAAGTAATATCATTTTTGATTTTCCGGTCTTCCATGGAGAGGTTATTAGCCTCATCATAAACCAACTCAAACGTATGCTCAAACGTATCTTTGCCTTTCTTGAGTATGGCTGTATACATTCCTGCGGGAACTTTTGGTGCTGTAAACCCTCCAAACGTAAAGGTTTTTCCCTTTGCTGTTTTAGGAAGCTTTTTGTTGGCATTCCACGTCACAATATTGATTCCCTTGGCTTTTCCTGGTGCTAGGTCCGCCACTATATTTCCTTGTTCATCTTTAATATCCAAGGACATTTTGCCGAAAGTATGACGCTTTTTCAAGAAGTATTTTAATTGTACACCAGTGCTTTTGCTCGAACCAACAAACTCAGTTTCATTTCCGAAACTACCCGAAAAACCTCCTTTTTCGTTAATGGGAGTTGCCTTGGAAGTAAAGAAATGTACGTTGGAGTTCAAGACTTCCCCGTTAATCTCGCGCAAAGGAGAAATATCATCAATGATGATGATACCACGACCATGGGTACCCATGACCAAGTCGTTTGTGGTTTTTTGCAAATCGATAAAGTGGACTGCAACGGCAGGCATGTTATTGGTGAATTTCTTCCAATTTTTACCACCATCCATGGTGATGTACAATCCAAATTCAGTTCCTAAAAACAATAAATCAGGATTTACATAATCTTCTTGAATGTTTCGAGCAAAACCTTCTACACCTTCTGATATAATGTTGGTCCATGTTTTTCCAAAATCCGTGGTTTTATAGGCGTAAGGGTTTTGGTCATTTTGAGTGTGACCATCAAAAACCGCATAGGCAGTTCCCTTATCAAAAACACTGGCTTCAATGTGATAGCACCATGTATTCTTAGGCAGACCGGTAATATTTGCTGTGGTATTCGACCATGTTTTTCCACCGTCTTGAGTGACTTGGACGTTTCCATCATCCGTACCGACCCAAATTACTTTTTCATCCAAACTGGATTCCGCGATAGTGAATATGGTAGTATGGTTTTCTGCTCCGGAGTTATCCATAGAGAGTCCGCCCGAGTCTTCTTGATTTTGCTTGGTAGGGTCGTTGGTAGTCAAATCTGGAGAAATGATTTCCCAAGTATCTCCCATATCTTCTGAGCGATGCAAAAATTGGCTTGCCATATAAAAACGGTCCGGTTGGTGCTCACTGACGGCCATGGGTGGATTCCAGTTGAAACGAAGTTTGACCTCATCATCTTTCGGAAGAGGTTCAATGGTTTTCACCAAACGATTGTCGGCATCATAACGCCATACGTTTTCGGCACCCTGCATCTCAGAATAAATAATGTTTTTGGTAGGATGCTTCAATACTCTAAATCCATCTCCATATCCTACAGAATTCCAATCTCGGGCTTCTACACCACCGGTAGAAGAGGAGGGACCATACCAGCTGCCATTATCTTGTAGCCCTCCGTAAACGTTGTAGGGCTTCGCATCATCCAAGCTGATATGATAGAATTGTGAAATGGGAAGATTTTGAACGATTTCCATAGTCGTTCCACCATCCCAAGTACGATACACGCCACCATCGGTACCGACGTACATGATATCGGAATCTTTGATGCTAAATACAATATCGTGAATGTCAGAATGCATTCTGCCCAGATTTTTGAAGGTTTTTCCACCGTCTCTTGAAATGGAACCACTATACCCAGCTTTCACGACCACATTCTCATCCCTAGGGTCTACTGAAAGTCTTGAAAAGTAAAATGGTCTTACCGTAATGCCGAAGTCATTGTTTAACTGTTCCCAGCTTTCTCCAGCATTATCACTACGATAGATTCCTTTTCGTTCATCTTTTTCGGCTTCAATAACTGTATAAAGCACTTTTGGGTTTGAAGGTGCAACAGCTATGGCTAGTCTACCTAGGTTCCCTTCAGGAAATCCTTTATGGATTTTATTCCAAGTTTTGCCTGCATCCGTAGACTTATACAAAGCACTATTTTTTCCTCCGGATTCAAAAGACCATCCGGTTCTACGAAACTCCCACATAGACGCATACAGTGTGTTGGGGTCAGAAGGGTCCATTGCCAAATCGGCACAACCCGTTTTACCATCAACATAAAGTTGTTTACTCCAAGTAGCTCCGCCATCGGTTGACTTAAAAACGCCCCGTTCTTCGCTGTCGCCCCAAAGAGCTCCTAATACCGCAACATAGATTTCATTAGAATTTTTTGGATTCACAATGATGTTGGCGATGCGTTCTGAATTTTCAAAACCGATTTTATTAAAGTTGGAACCGCCGTCGGTACTTTTGAACAATCCACAGCCCACGGACACACTATTCCGGGTCCAGGTTTCGCCGGTACCTACGTAAATGGTTTTGTCTGGGTCATTGGGGTCTAACGCTACGGCGCCAATGGACTGACAGTGTTCGTCGAAAATTGGATTAAACGTGGTGCCTGCGTCATTAGAACGCCAAACACCTCCGCCAGCTGTGCCCGCATAAATGATGCGGCTGTTGGTTGGGTGCACTTCCATATCGTTGATTCGCCCGCTCATAAGAGCAGGTCCAATATGTCTTGCTTTCATATCCCCAAAAAGGGCCTTCCCGGAAACGGATTCCAAGGTTTGCTGTGCTTGCCCTGGAACGCTTAGTACCAATGCAAACAGCAATGAGAGATAGGATAATGTTTTCATTGTCGTGATTAGTGGTTAAAAAAAGCCCAAGCGGGCTTTTCTTTTATTTTTCTTCGGTCATTTGCTCTGGAAATGCAAATACTGCATCATCTACCTCAGGATTCAATTCCATGTTCTCCATTTCCATGGTAAATACAAGGTTTCCATCAATGTATTGTGAGGTAGAGAAAGGGAAGTAAATTCCATCGACCTCCTGATAATCACTCATGGTAGATTTAGAAGATTTACCTTTGGCGGGTCCTGTAGTGATTTTGGATTCAACTACAATCGGGACAAAATTTTCGGTATCGAAATAGTAGAAGGAGATATCGTCTTCTTCTTTTCCGTCGACCATTAACGGCTCTTTGACCAATTTGATTTTAAAAGTTTCGGCTCCATCCATGGTTTCTTTTCCTAATAGCTCCACGGTGTATCCTTTTTCCTTGTAATCCATAAAGGAATCTGGAAAATCATTGGTGTTCAATTTGAAGTTTGCCGTTTGCTCGGCATCACTTTTTTCGGCTTTCATAGTCATAAAATTGGTACTCCAAAGTACCGTGCCGTCAAACACTTGTTGTTTTAGTTGTTTTCCTTGGATGTCTGCACTAAAGTACTGACGCCCATCTTTCATTTGAACGATTTCAATAGGGAACTCAAAGTTTTGCTGTTTGCCAACGCCTTTCATTTTCATTCCATTAAGGCTATTTAGGCTTTCTTTTCCTCCTATGTTTTCGAAGTAGTTGTCGAGGATTTCATCCGCGGTTTGTGCTTGTACACTCAAAGTAGCGCATGCGATAAACAATAGGGCAATTTTCAATCTTATCATAGGGTTTCATTTAAAGGGTTCTGATATGAGTAGTCAAGGTAAGGATATTGTTACAGCCCAAGTAAAAAAATATAGTGGAATCCTTTATTTTTAGGAAAAATGAAGCACTTTTGAGGTATGAAATTTGGAAAAGTAAACCATCCCGAAAACATTGATTTTACCATTCCACAAGACCATCCCGACACGGGTGTTTTACTGTCTCGGTTGAAAAATGATTCACCCACAAATTTTTTTGTAGGCTGTGCCAAATGGAATCGTCAAGATTTGAAGAATTTTTATCCGCGTGGCACAAAAGATGAATTGGCCTATTATTCTACGCAATTCAATAGTATCGAATTAAATGCGACCTTCTATCGAATCTTTCCCGCAGAACAGTACGAGAAATGGTATGACAAAACCCCAGAGGGATTTAAGTTCTTTCCGAAAATAACCAATGAAGTAAGCCATTTACGACGCTTGAACGATAAGGTCTATGAAACAGTTGACCGCTATTTGGAGGTTACTTCCCTGCTAAAAGAAAAGCTGGGCACCATCTTTTTGCAAATGCACAACAATTTCGGTCCTAAAAATTGGGATAGGGTAGTGCGTTTTGTGGAGTATTGGCCAAAAGAATTTCCCTTGGCCATGGAGTTCCGCCACACGGATTGGTTCAATGATGAAAAGGTATCTCAAGAGCTGTACTATCTGTTACAAGAAAACAATATTGCCAATGTATTGGTTGATACGGCTGGAAGACGCGACTTAATGCATATGCGTTTAACCAACAATGAAGCATTTATTCGTTATGTAGGGGCCAACCACCCAACAGATTATAATCGATTGGAAGATTGGATAGCACGCATCGCGCCATGGAAATCGATGGGCCTGAGCAATTTTCACTATTTTGTGCACCAGAACCTTGAGTTGGAATCTCCTTTGTTGTCTGCGCAATTCATCAAAAGTCTAAACGATGAATTTGATGCAAAATTAAAGGTGCCGCAAACGTTGAACAAGCCCAATCCGCCTTCTTTGTTTTAAGGTTAGTACGTTCCGCCTACTTCCACAAAACTGTTTTTCATGTGAAATCTTGGTGGAAGGGGAGCAGCCATACAGCAAGTTGAACCGAGATAAAACAGCGCCAGTTCCTCCATTTTTTGGATTTTTTGTCCGATTTGGATATTCTTTCCCATTTCTATGGTGCCCACTGCGGGTCCACCAACAATCGACAGATACCAAGTTCTGCCTTTTTCATCTTCAATGTCCACATTGTAGCGTTCATTACGAAAGGCTGGGAGGGAAGGATTCTCTTTGTATATCCAAGGACGAAGTATGATAAGGTCACCTGGTAGATGCTGTATTCTGGTTATGGTGCCATTGATGGGCGAATGAATTCGATGGTAGTTTTTGTTATGCAGAAATACATTGGTGAAGGTGTACTCTTTTGGAATTGTAGTTCGGTCCACTCCAAAAACCGTGTTTACAGAGCGTACATCAGATTTAACCTTTACATACTCCAAATCTGCTACTTTACTTTCATCACACAATAAACCTTCGCAGGGCCAAACATGATGGCTTTCATTTTCGGGAAGGTGCCTGAACTCTCGAATAAAAAAATCTTGAAAACTTCCGAAATCTTCTTTCCCAAAAGGCGGTTTGAATTTATCCAAATAGTCATTATCGGAATAATTCATTTTGATGTAAGGTCGAATAATTTTTTTTGAAAAAGAAGTGGTATAAAATGTACTATACCAAGCTGAAATTCTACGCTGCCACGGACTGGGTAAAAATCCCCAAACGTCTACAGACAAATAGCGATAGAGTTTTGCGCGCCAATCAGGAACTTTAAATATGGTAAATGTAGGGTCTGAGTAAAACTCTGAAGTGGTACTCATGTTATTTTGGTTTGATTCGAGCGGTAAATTATCGGAATCCTTTTTTTTACCCCAGCGAATTAAGAAAAGTTTATTTTATCCTTAACAGACTTTACGATAATGCTATTTATTCTGTTAAAAAGGGAGAAGAAAATTCATCAATTTTCGAATTCCATAATTTTGTTAGAAAAGTAGCGAGATGCGTTTTCACACGAGAAAATGGGTAAAGCCCGAAGATTTGAATGCCAACGGCACCTTATTTGGTGGTAAGGTCTTGGCTTGGATTGATGAAGAAGCGGCCTTGTATAGCATCATCCAGTTGGAGAGCAAAAAAATAGTGACCAAGTATATTTCCGAAATCAATTTTATGAGCAACGCCAAAAAAGGTGATATCATTGAAATCGGAATAGAAGTGGTCAAGTTTGGTAACACTTCAATTACCTTGAATTGCGAAGTCCGGAACAAAATGACACATGAGAGCATTGTGACAGTGGACAATATCATTATGGTAAACTTGGATGAGAACGGCAACCCGACACCCCATGGAAAAACCAAAATTGAGTTTGTGAAAGACCGGCTCGCGAAACAGGAGAAGTCTTGAGTTTAGGTGTCTTTTCGAATCTCAAAGACAACTGAAACAGTCTATAACTATATAAAAATTCCTGGTTGATATATAGGATAAGAACCAGGATACGACGACCCCGAGCCTATGGACGCTTATCCCTGGTGCCATTTCACCTACAATAATCCCGCTTTTACAACAAGAACTTAAAGGCTCGGAACATTTTATTGTTTCAATTCCATTGAATTCCAACCTTTAAAGGAACACATTGATAGAAGTATTTTGGGAACAAGCGAGTTATTACGGTATTTGGAAAAATTGGAAATGGGCTTAGACCATTTTTCATACGAAGAACTCAATGCCGTTGAGGCAGGAGAATTGAAAAAAAGTTTCAACACCTTTAAAGTTGGATTGGAAGATAAAGTGTTCGGCGTACCTCCCGTGACACAATTAAATGATTTGTGCGCGAGTGCCGGAATTGTGCTGCAACAATCAGAAACCAAACAAAAACAGACTAAAGTATTTGCAGTAGGATATGAGGTGGTTGTAGCCTTACATAAACTCATATTACAACTAGAAAATACATCGCTAAGCGAAAATCAAACCGATTTACTGCGAAAAATCAAAAATCTGGATTTTGAGTCTCGAGAAATAGACTTACCATCCAAAGGCAAGACTTTTGAACGTCATTTTAGGAGTACCCCCAAAACACGTATCAATTTGGTTCCCCTATGGGATGAATGCATGGAGCAATTCGACCTTTTGGAGGAACTGGTGCGTCTCTTCAAGCAAAACATTTTAGAGTTTGTAGGGAAAACCACGGTTTACTTGAAAAACGAAAATGTTTCGGGTATTGATTTTGCCTGCCAAAAAATTGGGCAATCCCTTCGGATGATGCACAGTCATACGCTTTTGGAAATTACAGAACAAATGTCAAAGGTTTGCAAAACGGATAACGACATAAAGTATTTGAACTTTTTATATCAAGAATTTTTACAGGAATATCCCAAAGTAGAAGAAGAACTCATGCAGCAAATGCAATTGCGCGGTATGAAGTAAAATAAAAGATGAACGACGGGTTTTTACCAGCATATTACCACAGTATTTTCTTTCAGCTGTTTCGCTACGCATCAGATGACGATTCAAAGTTGATATTGTTGGACCAAGTTTTGGAACTGGGCGACCAAAAAGAAATTGCACTGTTGGAGGAACTGGAATGTATGGAATCCCTCGAGGTAAGCACGCGTGCGTATTGGGTAAAAACCAAGTTGCTGGCCCGCATTGAGGCAGTAGCTCATGCAAGTGAAAAACTCCCGATGAGCCTTTGTTTTTT
>ERZ1740062.635-NODE-635-length-17302-cov-6.940337_pt1 | contig 17302 bp, 14 predicted proteins | sample MGYA00581741_ERZ1740062 | MGnify/ENA primary metagenome ERZ1740062 (study PRJEB43018, sample SAMN04849747) | marine metagenome | isolation source: floating plastic debris | place: Pacific Ocean | collected 2008-09-01 | study: EMG produced TPA metagenomics assembly...
GAAACCGACGATCAGTCAGAGGCAATCAGAAAACAGGGTTCTTCAGGGTGTCCAAATGCGCCCAGTTGGGCGAGCCAACCACAGAAGTTGGTAACTCCTCCCACCTCTGGCGGGCCGCTTGAAAAGGCGGACTCGGTCAGATCTGTCAGTTCACACCGCCGAGGATCTGTGTCTGTTTTCGTTCAGGCCCAGATGCTCTGCTTCTGCTCGAGTGATCCGTTCTGCAAGACTTTGAATGTCAGGTTTGGAGAAGTTCGTCTGGAGCCTTCGCATCTGCAGCAAACGTCTGCAGTCCGCCAATCCCCACCTAAGTTGCACCGCGGGATTACCGTGCTCAGCTGATTTGCAGACGCTGCTGAACATAATCTGCACACAATCTACAACGTGATTCTTATAATTCATTGATTTTGTTGGTCGGAGTGGCAGGATTTGAACCTGCGGCCCCTGCCTCCCGAAGACAGTGCTCTACCAAGCTGAGCTACACTCCGACAACCGGGAGTGATGGATATCCTCAGCGTCATAAGCGTGCAAGCGGAATTCGAGTGTTGCGGGTAGGGAGTACCCGCACTATGTTCCGGCGCCAGTTGGAACGTAGCTCAATTGGTAGAGCACCGGTTTTTGGTACCGTAGGTTGGAGGTTCGAGTCCTCCCGTTCCAGCCAATTCATTAATGAACCTCCAAATTCTTAGCCATCTACGCGGATGGTGGAGCGAGCTGGATACGTCCGGCGGCGAAGATACCTGATACGTTCGCCAGAGTTGAGCAATCGTCCAATTAGCACCCGGAGTGTGGAACTTGCGGCGATCCTATTGCCGGGGTCAGATGGTTCCATATGTGCGGCGATCGGAAAGTGAGGAGAAACGGCCGAAACTTCAAAAAAATCGCCCCGCGGCGGCGGCGAGCGGCTGCGCTGCGCAGACAGGCAAGGTCGAGCGGGATCGTTATCCGGCAGGTTCGCGTCGCTCAGAAGATTTATGAACATTCGCGTTAGTCTTTCGGCGGAACAGGCTTAGGACAGTTGAGATGAAGCCCAGATCTGGGAAGACAGTCAGTCGATGCGATTATTTGAGGTGGGTGGCCGATACGGTAGGCGCCGGTGCTTCCGCGCTTACGGCGTCGACCGTCGCGAAGGTGGAGGACAAGTCGTGAATCGGTCGCGGGAGAGATTCATGGACGACCTTTGTATTGACCGGTCACGCACCTGGGACATAACGAGATTCCGCTTTCGTAGCTGTCGCTTCTCTTACGTGCGTACCTGCAAGTGCTCTGCGCACAGTCCACAGAAAAGCTCCTGTTAGACGAACAGACCTTCGCACCAGAGCATCGCGTGCAAGCATAGATAGAAACAACGCTGACTATCCGGCGCCACGCCCTAACATGCTTGATCTTGGGTTTGTCGTTTTCTGGGCGAAAGCTGGTACTGTTACACCTAACGCGCCAGTTAGACGATCCCGTAGGCCCGCCATTCTGGCGATCTCGATGGAAAGAAACTCCACGGCTTCGTGCTTAGCTATGGGTATCATCACTCGTTGCAGCGTTCGGATCAGTGGCACGCTGCGCGGCTCGCTTTGCCCGAAGTTCCTTCATTGAGGCCAAATCGTGCACCTAACCGGCAACGACTCAGTTGAGCTTGTTCGGCGTCGCACTCGTTCCGCTGCCACATTCACGTCTCACTCTTGTTTCCAATTGGCGCAACCTCTCGGCTTCAGGCGCGTCCGGAGCGCCCGTCCTCTTCCGTCAGCTATAGAATGTAGCCGAGCGCCCCCTTTCGCGCCGACAGACGTTATCCGTTCCGGCACCAGCCTCGCTTCGGGACGCGTGTCGGACGGAGCAGTTCTCTTGTCCGCTTGTCTTGCTAAGTTCGAACGTGTTGCAGGTCACGTCCGTCTTTCGACGACGCTCTGTCCGCCACTGTAAAGAGCGCCCTACAAGGTGCCATGAGCGCTCAATGAAGTGTCCGGATCCAATCTTGCCTGCTCAGCCGAGCTACAAGTGCCTCACACTCCGGATCGGGGAGAACAGCATAGATAATTTGAGACATTCGAGAAGCCGCCGCCGGTCGAACCGCGCCTTAGAACCCCAGACACCCACCGTCGGAACGCGCCTGTCCGGTTAGGTTTCCTTGGCGAGCGCCGGTGTGCGCATCAGTGGTCTGAGCCTCAGGCGCGTGATCTGGTGACGCGTGCGTTCCAGCACCTCGAACCGGATCCCATGGAAGGCGAAAACCTGGCCCTCGGTCGGGATCGTTTGCGCCTCGTGGATCATTAGCCCGGCGACCGTCGTTGCTTCTTCGTCCGGCAGTTCCCAGTCCAGCGCGCGGTTCAGGTCGCGGATCGTCATCGCCCCGGGCATGACGAAGGCCCCATCGGCTTCACGGATCAGACCTTCGGCATCGACGTCATGCTCGTCCGTGATGTCACCGACGATCTCCTCGATGATGTCCTCCAGCGTGACCAGTCCCTGCAGAACGCCGTATTCGTCGACGACCAGCGCGAAGTGAGTCTTGCGCCGCAGGAAGGCCCGCAGCAGATCATCCAGCGGGCGCGTGTCCGGCACGAACCAGGGTTTCATCGCGACGCTCATCAGGTCGAGCGATTTCAACGCCGCGTCCGGATCGCTGGCCTGTCGCACCAGTTTGTACTCGGCCCGCAGCAGATCCTTGGCGTGCAGGACGCCGATGATGTTCTCGGGCTCGCCGCGCCACAGCGGGATGCGCGTATGCGGGCTTTCCAGACAGAACGCGAGGATATCCTCGGGCGGTTCATCGGCCGAGATCGACTGGATGTCCGAGCGGTGGCGCATGACCTCGGCGACCTCGCGATCTTTCAGATCCAGCGCCGCCAGCAACCGGTCGCGGTCAATCTTGTCCACGCTGCCTTCGGAATGGTGCAGATCGATCGTGCCCTTGATCTGCTCTGCGGGCGCCATGACGTGGGCATCCGGGTCGGTCGATACGCCGAGAATGCCCAAGGCACTGCGCACGATCAGCTGGATCGTCCTCACGATCGGCGCAAGCACGCGAACCAGGACGCGGATGATCGGCGCGACGCGCACGGCGGCCGTCTCGGGATTGGTAATGGCATAGGTCTTCGGCAGAACCTCGGCGAAGATCAACACCAGCAGGGTCATGACCAGCGTCGCCCATGCAACACCGGCCTCGCCAAACAGCATCGTGAAGGCTGCCGTTGCCAGTGACGCCGCTAGAATGTTGACGAGATTGTTGCCGAGCAGGATCGCGCCGATCAGGCGCTCGTTGTCATCGGTCAGGTCGAGAGCGGTCTTCGCGCCCTTGGACCCCTGGGCCGCCATCCTGTGCATGCTGGCCCGGTTGACGGCCGTCAGCGCCGTCTCCGAGCCCGAGAAGAAGGCGGAAAGACAGAGCAGCGTCAGAATGATCGCGATGCTCCACCAGATCGAGGGGTCCATATCCGTGCCTGTGTGTGTTCAGAGATGATGAGGTTATGGGCACGGTTCCGCCCATTCTCAAGGGTTTAGCGGTTGCCGGGAGAGACACCGGTCACGGCAGGAACTTTTTCAGCACACCTGTCGAGATATCGCCCGCCAGATAGCGCGCATGATCGGCCCGCGGCAGCGACGGCGCCTGGGGGAGATCCGTGTTTTCCCAACCGCGATCCGCCCAGCGGTCGAACAGCGTCTGATCGAGCGCATTTTCGTCTTCGATCCGTTGGCGCATTGCGGTCGAAAGATCTGCCGCGATAAGTTTGCGGCTCGGCGTGACGTTCTGTGCGGCGACATCGGTCGGGATCGCGAGTTCTTCGCTGATCCGCCCGACCATTTCATCGGCGCGCCGGTACCCCCCCACGAAATGAAAGCGGCGCAGACGATCTTCAAGGAGCGAAAGTCTGTCGGCCGACGACAGACGGTAAAGCGCGGGTACAGCCTGATCGAAGTAGCGCGTCAGCAGGAAGCGGCTGATCGGGTTCCGGCGCTGAGCAGCATACCAACGGTCGAACGGAGGCGGCTCGCCGCCCCAGCCTTCGTCGAACCGGGTCCAGCGGTAGTTGTAGAAACTCAGCAGATAGCCGACCGGATCCCGCAGCAGCACGGACTCGCGGATCTCGGCCCCAGGAAACAGGGTCTTCATGGCGACGTTCAGCGAGTGCCCGGACGCGACCTGCACATCGGCAAGTCCGGCGGCCGTCAGATCCGGATACCGATTGCCTATGAAATTGCGCAGAACGCTCTCCCAGCGCGGCGCGATCAGGAACCTGTCCCGAAGGTGCGTGCGGAAGTGCGCCTCGACTGTCGTTCCCGCGCATTTCGGGACGTGCAACAGGAAATGAACAATGCGCGGCATGCAGGCGAGACCTCTTCGGGGGGCGGTTTGCGTTCATAATCGGCGATCTGAACAATGACCAGCCCGTGCGGCGATGCGGCCGCACAGCAGGGTCTAACTGAAAGAGATCACCATGAGCGTGATGTCATCGGACTGTTCGGCAGCCCCCGCGAATGTCCGCACATTTCCGACGACGTGGTCGACCAGGGCCGAACTGTCGAGCCCTGGTGGAGCCGTACCCAACGCGGCCTCCAACCGCTCCAGGCCATAAAGATCGCGGTCGTCGTCCATCGCCTCGGTCACGCCGTCCGTGAAGATACAAAGTCGGTCACCGGGCGCCAGTGTCACGTGTCCGACCGGGAAATCCATCCCGTCGACCAAGCCTGCAGGCGGACCGGCAAAGGCATCCAGTTGCTGAGGAACCTTGTCGTCTGCGAACAGATACGGCGCGTCGTGCCCGGCCGAGGAATAGCTCAGCTCGCCCGTGTCCAGATCCAGGATACCGACCAGCCCGGTCACGAACATCATCGCAGTGTTCTCGCGCGTGATCTCGCTGTTGGCGTCCAGCTGGATACGATCCAGCGCGCTGCCCGTGCGCAAGGCGATGCTTTTCCAGAGTGTCTTGGACAGCAGCATGAACTGCGAGGCATCGGCCCCCTTGCCCGAGACATCGGCCACCAGAAAGAACAGGTGCCGGTCATCGATCAGCACATGGTCGTAGAAGTCGCCGCCGATCGTGCGCGCCGGGTCCATATAGCAGGCCAGATCGACCTTGCCGTCCTTGCTGAACCTGCGCGATGGCAGCAGGGCCGTCTGGATCCGCGCGGCGGCGTCGAGTTCCCCCTGAAGGAAGGCCCGGTCGGCCCGTTCGCTTTGCAGGGCAATCTCGGACTGCAGGCGCGCCCGGTCGCGCTCGATCAGATTGACGGCGATCACGCCGATGGCGGTGCCCGTCCAGCCGATTGCCGGCGTCGCGATATCGATCAGCAGACCCGTCCGGAACAGGATCAGCGAGACGCCAAAGCTTGCCATGATCCCGACCGTCGTCGCGATCACCGCGTGAAGCGGGCTCGCCAACGGCACGAACAGGATGATCGCCAGACCACCCAGGATCAGACCCGCCAACTCCACCCGCGACATCCAGTCGAAGCGGCGCAGGAACGTCCCGTCCCGGATCATCTCGATCATCTGCAGATGCGCTTCCACGCCGAAGATCACTTCGCCCAGCGGGGATTGACGCTCGTCGATACGGCCCAGATCCACGACAGCGACCAAAGCGATCCGGCCCTCCAGCCGCGCGCGGTCGAAATCCGGTTGCAGGATCTGCCAAGCCGGAATGTACCGGTCGAGTTCGGGCACCACGCCCGAAGCCAGGCTTTCCTCGATCGAGACGCTGTTCACCGGGCCGTAGTGGAGCCAGAACGATCCGTCCCGTTCGGCCGGGAAGGTCTGCGTCGCTGGGTCATCCGCATCGCCGAGAGCGATCCGCAGTCCCGCGCCGTCCGGCTCGACGCTGGTGAAGAAACCGCCATCGGCGACGCGCAGCGCCGCGGCGCCCAGAAGAAGGATCGGCTTCCCGCAGATGATCTGTACGGCGGGAACCCGGCGCACGATGAAATCGTCAGTCGCCTGGAAGTTGATCGCCGCAAGGCCTTGGGCGGCGTTTGTGAACGCGGCCAGCGGAACATCGGCTTCTGTATAGCCGCTGCCAAGGCGCACCCCGTCGCTCAAGGTCACGGCCGGGGCCTTGAAGGCACAGACCTCGGTTCTGTCGGCACCCGGAAGCCCGGGCTCGCCAAGCAGTGGCATGATCGACGGCGTCGCACCCAGCGCTTCGGCCATGACCGTGTCGGTGTCTCCAAGCCCCTGAAGCGAGTCCGCCAGATCCTCGAGCCCCCGCGCGCGATACCGTTCGGCCTGTTGCACCGGTGACTGCGCGTCCGGATCCAGCAGCAGAATATCCAGCGCCACCGCAGTCGCGCCGTAGCGCGCGATCTCTTCCATCAGGAAGGCCAGGTAATTGCGCGGCCAGGGCCAGGGCAGGACCTGCTCCATCGAGCTTTGATCGATCGCGATCACGACAGCGGGTGCCTTTGCCGGATCTCCGCGGTCGCGCGGCAGGATCTTCTGCTGCGCATCCCACCATGCATTGCGCCACGAGCTTTCCGTGTCCAGCCCGCGCCAGACGAAAAACAGTGTCAGCAAGGCAAGCAGGATCAGCCCGAGCAGACGGGACGCGGTCAGGGCGTCCACCAGCTGCGCGCGTCCGGGCAGCGTCATCCGAGTGTCAGGACAAGTCCGTCATAGGCACCCGAGACTTCCAGCGGCGCTCTCTCACGGCGCATGATCTCCTCGATCCGGCGGGCCTCGCGGACGATCTGGTCAAGCCGCTCATCGTTGTTCAGTGGCTCGTGATGGAAGAACACCAGGTGGCGCACGTCGCCCATCAGGGCCAGCTCGACACCGACGACATTCGACGAATGTCCCCAGTCTTCCTTCACCGATGTGGCTTCAGCCAATGAATACTGCGCGTCGAATATCAGCACATCGGCGCCGCGAATGAAGTCGACATAAGGATAGCCGTCCGAAATCATCTCGGGCTTATGCTCGGCGTCCGAGGCATAGACCGTCACCGTGCCCGCGCGCTCGACCCGGAAGCCGAAGGCACGCCCGGCATGGTTCAACTCGTGCGCCCGCACCTTGTATCCGTTGATCTCCAGGTCCGTGTCCGGCTCGATGATGTGGAAGTTGATCTCCGCACCCAGCACATCGAATGGCACCGGGAACGAGGGCGCACCGTGCTGGCGCCGGAAGCATTCTTCGACATTGTCATGGCAGGAGTAGATGTGGATCACGTTGCCCGGGATGTAGGCGGGCATGAAGAACGGGAAGCCCATGATGTGGTCCCAGTGAAAATGGGACATCAGCACATGGTAAGGCTCGGCCGCGACCGGGCCGGTCGTTCGCATCACCTCGGCCGCATATTCCCGTGCGCCAGAGCCGAAATCGATCAGCAGACTGGGTCCCGAGGGTTCGCTGACCTGCACACACGCGGTGTTACCGCCATAGATCGTCGGCAGGCTCTCGTTTGCGCCGCTGGCAATGAACGCCCGAACGCTTTCACGATTTGCGATGTCCGCTGGTGTCGCCGCGTTCAGGACCGCCTCGATCTGCGCCTCGATCTGTTCACGCGACTGAGGGCGAGGGATCGACCCTCGCGTTCCCCAGAACTTGACATCGATCGACATTTAGATGTCAGCCCGAGAAAGCCTCTGCCGCTTCCGCGGAGATTTGTGCCATGGCTTCATTGGTCGAGCCTGCGACATTCAAAAGCGCATCGAATTTCGAGATGCGGAAGACTTCGCGAACCACTCCGCCAATCCCGCAGACGACGAGTTTCCCGTCACCTGTCGTCACGGCGCGTTGCGCCAGCAGCAGCGCGCGCAGACCGGCGCTGGTGATAAAATCGAGCTTCCCAAGATCGATCACCATGCCACCGCCGCGCGCGACCTTCTCGGCATGTGCAGTCAAGTCTTTCAGAAAATCGTCCGAATTGGTGTGATCAACGCGCCCAGAGACTGCCACAAGACAGCAATCCGCATACTGTTCGGCCGAGACCTTTAGGGAAGATGGCGCAGGATCTGTGGCGTTCATTAGTCTCGCTCAATCAATAGCTCTCTACAGGGTAGCAGAGCAAAAGCCTCGAAAACAGGAAAAACCGTTTCGTCGCAATGGCCGACATTTCCCCCGTACGTTTGCATGATGTCTTGCGCGGTGCCGCGTGCTGGGTCAAGAAAAATGGGAATTCTTTCCATCAATCATTGTCAGAGACCCGTTTTTTGGTGGTCTTCCGGGCGAAGTCGAGGCGACATGCGATCATGACTATGTCCATCGAGACGCTGCCGCCCGTGCTGCTGACCTACATGCTGGCCGGGCTGGTCAAGGGCGCGATGGGGTTCGGATTGCCGATCGTCGCGATTGCTCTGTTGCCGATGTTTGTGCCTGTGGACACAGCGCTCGCACTGAACGCGATCGTCGTGATCGCGACCAACGTCAACCAGATCGTGCAAGGCGGCCAGTACCGCGATGGGCTGTCGGTTGCCTGGCCGTTGGTCCTGGGAATGGCCTTGGCAATCCCGCCGACTGCGATCCTCGCCGCTGGTCTTTCGGCTGACACGCTGTTGCTGATCGTCGGCGTGTCGGTTCTGATCTTCATCGCGATCAGTCTCGTCAATCCGGCGTTGTCGGTGCCGCAGGTCTGGCGCCGTCCGGCGGGGCTGGGGTTCGGCCTGCTTGGCGGCATTGTCGGAGCACTGACCTCGGCGCCTGCGGCGGCACTTGCACCCTACATGATCGCTCTGCACCTGCCGCGCCCGGTCTACATCACGGCGCTGGGCTATCTTCTGACCGGGTTCGGTGTGATCGTCGCGCTCTCCTATGCCTCGGTCGACATCCTGCACGCCTCGCATGTTCTGCCTGCCCTTGCCAGCGTGCCGATTGCTATCGCTGGCATGTGGATTGGCGACCGCTGGGCGCGCCGTCTCGCCAACGAAACCTTTCGCCGGGCCGTGCTGGCCCTTCTGGCCGTTTTGGCCATCGCGTTGATCAGGAGATCGCTGGGATGAGTGTGAAAGACCTGCTTGCCGCCCGGTTCGGAGATGCCCCGAACGTGCCCGAGATCGCGGAACCTCTGGCCGACATGGCCGGGCGCGGGGTGTGCCGGGCCTATGATCCCGACCGTCCGGTCGACCCCGACCTGTTGCGCACGCTCTGCGGTGTCGCATTGTCCGCGCCGTCGAAATCGGACCTGCAGCAGCGCGATATCGTTGTTGTCAGCGATCCGGCGATCCGGGCGGAACTGGATGCGATCACCGGGTTCGACTGGCAGCTGGAGGCACCTGTGCTTCTGGTCTTCTGCGCCAATCACGAGCGTATGCATGTCTGTCACCGGATGGCGGACATCCCGATGACCAACAACCATCTGGATGGGTTCTTCAATGCCTCGGTCGATGCCGGGATCGTGCTGGGGGCTTTCGTGACCGCCGCCGAACGGGTCGGCCTGGGCACCTGTCCGCTTTCGGTCCTGCGCAACCGGGCCGCACAGGTGTCCGAGCTTCTCGGACTGTCCGACCGCGTCATTCCGGTCGCGGGCCTCACCGTCGGCTGGCCTGCGCGCCCGCCGCGGATTGCGCCACGGCTATCGCTTGCAGCGACCGTGCACGAGAACCGGTTCGGTGCGGATATGGAGGCCGGGATCCGCGAGTACGACCAGCGCCGGGGCAGCCCGCCGCGCCAGCGCGACCCCGAACGTTTCGGCGAGAAGCCCGGGTACGGCTGGTCCGACGACAAGGCCCGGCAATACGCCGATCCACAGCGTAACGATTGGGGAGAATTCGTACGCGCAAAGGGTTTCGATCTGGAGTGACGGCAGATGCGCCACGGACCTGAATCTACGCCATCATCGCTTCGCAATCCGTTTGGCGGCAAACGAGGCGATCGGCGCCGGTGGACAGGCCCGGATCGTGGCGGCGGGCAATCCCTGGGACGACAAGGACGTGGTCCGAGGTGATCAGACCTGAACGGTGTTTATCCACGTGAATATCGACGTGCAGGACTTTTGCGCACGTTGATACGCATGTCGCATGTCGATAAAAATCTGGCTCGTCCCGCGGCGCGTCAGAGCCAGCGCACCTTGTCGCTGGAAAGCAGCTCTTCAATCGCCCCAGGCACCTTCTGTCCCGCCGCGACCTTCCCGTCCATTTCGGCTTCCAACCCCTCGATGCGCTGCACCGTGGCGATGACATCGTCGATCAGGTCGAACGGCACGACGACCGTGCCTGTCCGGTCGGCAACGATCAGATCTCCGGTCTCGATCCGCACTCCGCCAACGACGACAGGTGTTCCAACCTTGGCGGGGCCTTTCGTGTAGGGCGAATTCGGGGTTATTCCGGCGCAGACGATCGGCAGGCCGACCTCGACCAGACCTTCGTGGTCACGCACCAGACCGTCGGTCACGAAGCCCACCGCGCCGCTGTTGCGGCACATGCCCAGCACGCGGTCTCCGGCAACCGCCGAGCCTCGCCACGCGCCCGTAGCCGCCACCATCACATCACCTGGTTGGATCAGCGAGAGCGACCCCATCAGGCCCAGCAGATCGTCCGGCCCGTTGTCCGAGGTCAGCGCCACACCGCAAAACCGGGTCGGAAGTGCATGGATGTCCAACAGCTCAAGTTCTGGATCCAGCCCGCCCTTGCCGTCCATCGCATCGCACAGAAAGCCCGTTGGCTGGTCTTTTAAAGCCGCGATCTGAGCATCCGTCGGGCGCCGCACCGGGCGTTGGATCTGCAAGAGGGGCGGTTCTTCCAACATGTCGTCGATCCTTATTTCGTACCGAACAGGCGGTCGCCCGCATCGCCGAGGCCGGGCACGATGTACCCTTTCTCGTTGAGATGACTGTCGAGTGCGGCTGTAAAGACTTGTACATCCGGGTGCTCCTTGCGGAAGGTCTCGACGCCCTCAGGCGCCGCGACTAGCGCCACGAACCGAATGTCGGTCGCCCCGGCCCTCTTGACCTCGCTGACCGCTGCCGCACCCGACCCCCCGGTGGCGAGCATCGGGTCCACGACAATCGCGACGCGATCCTCCATCTTCTCAGGCAGCTTGTTGTAATAAGCGACCGGTTGCAGCGTCTTCGGATCTCGATACATGCCCAGATGCCCCACGCGCGCGCCGGGGATCAGATCCAGCATCCCCTGCAGCAGCCCGTCTCCCGCCCGCAGGACCGAGACGAAACAGAGCTTCTTGCCTGCCAGCTTCTTGGTTTTCATCGGTGCGACCGGCGTCTCGATCTCGATATCCTCGAGTTCCAGGTCGCGCAGGACCTCGTAGGCCAGCAGCATCGAGATTTCCCGCAGCAGGGTCCGGAACTTGACCGTCGATGCCTCCTTGTCGCGCATAAGGGTCAGTTTATGGACGATCAGCGGGTGATCGATGACTGTCAGGCCGTCCATGAATGTCCTCCTAGCCGTCGGGCGCGACGACCTTTTGGCGGGAGGATGGGGCGATGTCTAGAAGGTATCGGGCTGCCGTGCCGCACTTGCTCCGGCGCGTCCGTCGGTACGATGCGAGATACGGCAGCCAACGCCGCTCGGAACGACCACTCGGCAAGGGCACCCGGCCCGAAGGCCGAGTTGATGGTCCCGAGCCCATCGCACTTGCGTGGTCAGGTTGAGCGGACACCGAGCCAGTAGGCACGGATGCCGCACCCCCTCCCTCACCCGGGTCTGACAGGGGCCTACAGGCTACGAACTACGATATCTGTGGCAGAAGCGCGTCCATCGAAGCCTTGGCATCACCATAGAACATCCGCGTGTTCTCCTTGAAGAACAGTGGGTTCTCGATGCCGGAATACCCGGTGCCGCGCCCGCGCTTGCAGACGAAGACCTGAGCCGATTTCCAGACCTCGAGCACCGGCATCCCCGCGATCGGCGAGCCGGGATCGTCCTGGGCCGACGGGTTGACGATGTCATTGGCGCCGATGACGATCACCGCATCGGTCTCGGGGAAATCTTCGTTGATCTCCTCCATCTCCAGCACGATGTCATAGGGCACCTTGGCCTCGGCCAGCAGCACGTTCATGTGGCCGGGCAGGCGGCCAGCGACTGGATGGATCGCGAAGCGCACGCTTTTGCCTGCCGCACGCAGCTTGCGCGTCAGTTCGGAGACCGAGCCCTGCGCCTGCGCCACAGCCATTCCGTAACCGGGGACGATGACGACGCTGTCGGCATCGTTCAGGGTCGAGGCCACCGCATCGGCCGACGCCTCGATCATCTCGCCTTGCGGACCGTCGGCCGAGGCTTGCTGTTCGCCGCCCCAGCCGCCCAGGATCACGCTGACAAAGGACCGGTTCATGCCCTTGCACATGATGTAGGACAGGATCGCGCCCGAAGATCCGACCAGCGCCCCGGTGACGATCAGCAGATCGTTGCCCAGCGTGAAGCCGATGGCAGACGCCGCCCAGCCCGAGTACGAGTTCAGCATCGAGACAACCACCGGCATGTCGGCGCCGCCGATCGCCATGATCAGGTGCCAGCCGATGGCGCCCGCGATGATCGCGACCGCGAGCATGGTCCAGAGGCCCGCGCCATTGACGTACATGATCGTCAGCACGACGCAGAGCGCGAAGGCGCCCAGGTTGATCTGGTGCCGGAAAGGCAGGGTCAGCACCGCCGACGAGATCTTGCCCGCCAGCTTGCCGTACGCGACGATGGATCCGGTAAAGGTGATCGCGCCGATCAGGATGCCGAGCGCCAGTTCAACCTTCAGGATGCTCAGCTCGATAGCCGATTTCTTGGCAATGGTCGCCGCGAAGCCCGCGAGTTCCTTGACCGCATCCGGCCCGGCTTCCGTCGCGGCCATGGCCGCGCTCATCTCCAGATCCGCGTTGATGCCGATGAAGACCGCTGCCAGACCGACGAGGCTGTGGAAGCCCGCAACCAGCTCGGGCATCTGGGTCATCTGCACCTTGTTGGCGACGATGTAGCCGCCGACACCGCCGATCGCGATCATCAGAAGCAACAGCCAGTGCGCGCTTACCCCGGGTGCGCCAATGGTCGCGAAAACCGCCAGCGCCATGCCGATGATGCCGTACCAGATGGCGCGTTTCGCCTTTTCCTGGTTCGACAGCCCGCCGAGCGCGAGAATGAAGAGGATTGCCGCCACCACGTAGGCGGCCGTGACCAGTCCGATGCTCATTGTCCCCGTCCCCTAACTCAGCTGCGCTCGAACATGGCGAGCATCCGGCGCGTGACCAGGAAGCCACCGAAGATGTTCACCGATGCCATCAGGATCGACAGCGCCGCGAGCACCACCACGATCCCGGAGCTTGACCCCACCTGTAACAGCGCGCCGACAATGATGATCGACGAGATTGCGTTGGTGATGGCCATCAATGGCGTGTGCAGCGAATGCGCGACACCCCAGATCACGTAGAAGCCGACAAAAACCGACAGGACGAACACGATGAAGTGCTGCATGAAACTGGCGGGTGCGACCGTGCCGACCAGCAGCAATAGCGCGCCGCCGATCCCAAGCATCCACGCCGTCTGATCGAGCGACTTTTTCAGCTCGGCCTGTTCTCGGGCGGATTTCTCCGCCGCAGTTTCCTCCGGCGCCGTCTTCTTTGGCTGAGCTGCAATCGCCTGCACCTTGGGGGGCGGCGGTGGCCACGTGACCTCGCCCTGGTGGCAGACCAGCGCGCCGCGGATGACGTCATCCTCCATGTCGATGACCGCGTTGCCGTCGTTCTCTGGCGTCAGGTCGTCGACCATGTGGCGTATGTTGGTGGAATACAGCGTCGAGGACTGCGTCGCCATCCGGCTGGGGAAGTCGGTGTAGCCGACGATGGTGACACCGTTCGGGCTGACGATCTTCTCGTCCTTCTGGGTCAGTTCGCAGTTGCCGCCGCGCTCGGCGGCGAGGTCTACAATGACCGAGCCGGGCTTCATCAGCTCGACCATGTCTGCGGTCCACAGCACCGGCGCGGGCCGGTTCGGGATCAACGCCGTGGTGATGACAATGTCGATCTCGGGCGCCAGTTCGCGGAACTTCGCGAGTTGCTTTTCCCGGAACTCCGGCGACGATGGTGCCGCATACCCGCCGGTCGCAGCACCGTCCTGGGCGGGCTCGTCAAACTCGAGAAAGACGAATTCGGCGCCCATCGACTCGATCTGCTCGGCAACCTCCGGGCGGACGTCGAAGGCCAGCGTGATCGCCCCCAGTGAGGTCGATGTTCCGATCGCGGCCAGACCGGCGACACCGGCGCCAACGACCAGAACCTTCGCGGGCGGCACCTTGCCCGCTGCGGTGACCTGACCGGTAAAGAAGCGGCCGAAGTTATTCCCGGCCTCGATCACCGCACGATAACCCGCGATGTTGGCCATGGACGACAGCGCGTCCATCTTCTGGGCGCGGGAGATGCGCGGGACCATGTCCATCGCCAGCACGGACATGTTCTTGCCATTCAGGCTCGCCAGCATTTCTTCGTTCGCGGCAGGCCATACGAAGGAGATCAGCGTCTTGCCTTCGGGGGCGTTCGCGATCTCGTCAGTCGAGGGTTCGCGCACCTTGGCGATGATGTCCGATTGCGACCAAAGCTCGGCTGCGTTCGGCAGGACCGTCACGCCCGCGTCGGCATAAGCCTCGTCCGAGATCGAGGCGAGCGCGCCCGCGCCACTCTCGACCAGACACTCATAACCCAGCTTCTGCAGCCGCTGGGCGCTGTCGGGGGTCATCGCGACGCGCGCTTCACCCTCGAATGTTTCCTTTGGAGCGCCGATCTTCACCGTCGAGTTCCTCCTCGTCCCGTTTGGCGAAACAAACTGCCACTAGGCGGCAGAGTTTCAAGGCGCGGCGTCGCCGCAGGTTGGTTAATCGATCCTTGCAGCTTCGCAGACCGTTGGCGTCAAGCTTTCGGGTGGCCAAGATAAACCAGGCTTGCCAATTGCCAGCCAAGCAGCGCGCCCAGGATTTGCGAGGCCAGGAATGGGATAACATCGGCTGGCTGAATGCCGGAGAACGTCGCCGTCAGGGACCGCGCAATGGTCACGGCTGGATTGGCGAAACTGGTCGAGGCGGTGAACCATAGCGCCGCCATGATGTAGAGCCCGACCATCACTGCGATCAGATGTGGGGCGACGCGCAAACCGGCGAAGATCACGAACACCAGACCGGCTGTTGCGACGACCTCGGCCGTCCATTGCCCGGGGCCCGTGCGAACCCGTTCGGACACCTGAAGCACGTCGAGGTCGAACATCAGGTGCGCCAGCCAGACGCCAAGCATCGCGGCGCCGATCTGGACGATGACATAAGCGAAAGCGTCGGCGGCGGGCAGATCGCGGCGAATGGCGAAGACCATTGTCACCGCCGGGTTGAAGTGCGCGCCCGAGACTGGCCCGAACAAGGTGATCAGCACGAACAGCATCGCGCCGATAGCGATTGCATGAGGCAGCAGCGCGGCGCCCGGCTGGCCGTTGGCCAAGGCATCGCCCATGATGCCGGAACCAACGATCGTGGCCAGCAGCAGACAGGTCCCCAGCCCCTCGGCCAGCAGCCGTTGCATCAGCATGGTCAGTAGTCCCCGATCTCGAGCATCAGCGCGCGCAATTCGTCCCCTGCCATGTCTTCGACTGGCAGCGCAAGCAGTGCGTTGATCCGCGCGCTGAGCCAGTGATAGGTGTGTTGGAAGGCAAGGTCCGCTTGTCCGGGCGGAGCACTCGCCGGGTCATCGATGTCCCAGGTCACGCGAACCGGTTCTCCCGGCCAGTCCGGCATCGCCTCGGTGGCGACCGTGGGGCAAAGAACCAGCACGACATCCAGGGTCGGGGCACCAGGAGACGCGAACTCGTGCCAGCTCTTCGACCGCAGCGTGTCGGTTGGCACGCCGCGCCGCTCGAGCAAGCTTCGGGCCTTTGGATGAACCTGTCCGGCCGGATTGGACCCGGCAGACCAGGCGCGCACGCGGCCATCGCCGTCGCGATTGAAGATCGCTTCGGCCAGGATGGACCGGCTGGCGTTTCCCCCGCACAGCGTCAGAACGGTGAGCATCGCGGCTTCCCCTCCGAACTGCGATCCCGGTGCTGCGGCGGGAATACGCAAATACGCAGAACTTTAGAAGAATTTTAACGATGCTGGCTTAGGAAGCGCAGTGTCTGCAGACATCTTGTGGTCAGCCCTTTGCGGCTTTCCGCGTTTCTCGGGTCCCTTTGGTAAGGGCCCATGGACCGGCCGGTCCAGCACCCGAACCTTGCGGTGCACGCGCCGTGCAGCTCCGAGCCCAGCGCCACGCGCTTGAGCGGCTCCATCTCCCGAGAAATGCACGAAACCGTCCCCGGAGTATCTCCAGGGGCAGGCGTGCGCTATCTGATCAATCCTCGAACATCGTTGGCAGGTCCATCGAGCTTTTCTTGCCGATATCGCCCCAATGCCTTGTCAGGAAGGTGTCGGCGGACTTGCGGCCCGCATCCCGCAGAAAGTCGAACAGCTCTGGTTCCGGCACGATCTTGGTGGCAACATTGAGCTTGGCCATCGTCTCGTCATCCCGGATCGAATGGATGTAGAGCGCACGCTCTGTGGTCGAGACGAGTTCGCCTGACTTGATCAATTCCATGATCCGGTTGAGTGACCGCAGTTCCCGCAGCAGAGACGAGTTGAACGAGATCTCGTTGATCCGGTTCTGGATGTCGTCGGCCTTGGTCGGCACGTCCGGTCGTTCGATCGGGTTCACGTGGACGATGATCGTGTCCGGCGATGAACAGTGTCTGAACAGCGGGTAGAGGGCGGGATTGCCCATGAAGCCGCCATCCCAATAGTGCTGCTTGTTGATCTCGACCGCCTGGAACAGGTTCGGCAGGCACGCCGATGCCAGAACCACGTCCAGCGACATCTCCGGATCCCGGAACACCTTGATCTTGCCGGATCGCACATTGGTGGCCGAGATGAAAAGCGACGGCAGGCAAACCTTGCAGACCGTCTCCCAGCAGATCAGATCGTCCAGCAATTCGCGCAGTGGATTGATGTTGAGCGGGTTCCAGTCATAGGGCGAGAAGGCGCGGCCCAGCGTGTCACTGGCGAAGTAGACCGGACTGCGGATGGCGGCATCCGCGATCCGGGCGACGTCGTTCGAGAACAGCGCGACCCAATCCGTCAGCGGATTGACCGACCGTTTGGCCTGGGCGCGAATCTCTTCCCAGAACTGATCCAACAGCGCCTTGGCGCCCTTGGTGCCGCCGTTCACAAATCCGGTCTTCAGCATCAAGGCGTTCATCGCTCCGGCCGACGTGCCGGAAATCCCCTCGATGTCCAGGCGGTCTTCTTCCAGCAAACGGTCAAGCGCACCCCATGTGTACGCGCCATGGGCCCCGCCGCCCTGCAGCGCCAGATTGACCGATTTTCGCTTCAGGTGTTTCGCCATTTTTCCAACAGATCCGTAACCAGAATTCCATCAAT
>ERZ1740062.636-NODE-636-length-17299-cov-10.443111_pt1 | contig 17299 bp, 13 predicted proteins | sample MGYA00581741_ERZ1740062 | MGnify/ENA primary metagenome ERZ1740062 (study PRJEB43018, sample SAMN04849747) | marine metagenome | isolation source: floating plastic debris | place: Pacific Ocean | collected 2008-09-01 | study: EMG produced TPA metagenomics...
CATCATAGATGATTGCTGGAATCTAATAATACTGGGAGCAGGGTGGTGGTTATTGATCGTAAGAGGATATTTATCTTGTTGCTCATTTCGTAAACCATGGTCTGAGTTGTATGTACATTACTCTGAGTAGGCAACTGCAATTTACAATCATAATTTATGTGGCACTCCAAACATTGTAGTATGTATGAGGGAATTAACAGATTAATCTGATATCAGCCTGTGATGTCAGTCAGCTATGTGTATAGTGCAAAGAATTTGAATGAATGCTGCTCATAAAAAAAGAAACAACTTACCTCTGGTCAAATATTCAGTGCAAATGTAAACATTGGATTTCCCGCCAAAATCATTTTCTGACCAATCATATTGTTCCGTATCGCTGAAACGGAAGTAGCTCTGTTTACTTTCTAATATTTTTATTAATTATATATAAAACAATAAAAAATTCCACAAAAATATTAAATTTGATGATATTTCTATTCATTTAAATATAACTTATAATTTCTGGTTGAGTTGTACTTTAACCTGCTCCTCAGGGGTAGCTGTTCTACAACCATATTTAGATACTTTTACTTTATCTTTGATTTTGAGCCACGTTTTCAGTTTTTCCTCAAATGTTGCATGCCTCCAGTATATACGCCAGAGGATTTTGGAGTTTCTTGAGAACAGAGAGTAGGCATCAAAGTGATCATTAGTACAGACATTACAATGGAAGTATTTATGTTCAGACTTCTCCACAGCAGGCAAAGCTCTCCATGAATCTTTACTGAAGTAATCCAGATACTGTAGCATACTCTCCTCATCAGGGTACTCAAGCCTAAAATAAAATAATGTAAACCGTGGTGAAGTTAGAAATAAAATCAACCTTAATATTTGACAAACCTTCCAATTTCTAAATTATTAAGGTAGGCAATTCATACACTTAACCAAATGAAGCGTTTTGCTTGTTCCCTAGACCTACAAACAGACCCACTGCTCAATAAACTGAAAGCAAATTTTCCGGAAAAGAACATTTAATTTCAACCAACGGACAAATGTAATTATAGTGCAATATCCGACTGTCAAATTTGCAAGTAGCAGCTGACTCCTAGTCCATTCAAATGCAAAACAATGAGTAACAGTAAGCAAGTAGGCCTATACCTACATTCATCTATTATATATAATGCCAAAATAACCAACATTAAACATACAGAGCAGTGCAATGGGATTAAGACAACTACATCCACATATAAAATTAAATGACCCAACTCTCATCTTATAACGAACATTATATATGGGGTTTCAAGAATCACACCCTGAATTGACCACTGGAGATACTGGGATGGATTCATTTAACAAATAAATAATAATATACTAGAATTTCACACCAAAATATGAACTTGAAGGGGAAGTTCATAGCACCAAGGTTGGTAGACTTTGAGCAAACTATGAGGATTTATGCTCTCTTAGTGCATGGACACACAACTGCGGATTATACACACTAAAACAGCTTTTGAGATGACCCTCATCTCGCTCTATTATGTTGCCAACTGATACTAATAGCTCAGCCTTTATACTCTAACAGACAGCAAATTTCCAGCTCAAAAATTTTCAAGTAGCTGAATCTGACACACATTGAGGTGCCAAGACTTTGATTTCTGACATTAATGAAATAAGTCAAAATCAAACATAGTAAATTGTTGTTCATTTGACCAACGATTATCCTTGGTAACAGCAATTATTAGTTTTGAACTGGGATAATTGTTCTCCACTCAGTGAGGACGCCGTCACTTGTACAACAAGTGATTTTCATAAAAACCAAATGCAGATGATTGTATAATGGGAATAATTCATTATCTCATATGTACAGAGTTAAGATTTCTGAGAGCAAACAGTACACAACATTTAAATGAAATCAACTGACACGTTGTTTAGTATTTCCCCTTTTCTCTGTCGTTGTCTGCGGTGTTGTGCTTTAGAGATATCTGCTGTCATCTTAGGATAATCTTTCATAAGCTCTGCATACTCAGCATAAGTGCTGCCATTGAAAGCTATCACCTGACCGAATCCACAGACTGGTGTGTCTAAATGATGTGCAGCCATATTTTGTCAGTGTTTGCTCAACTGTGGATAACTTCAGAATGTTATAAAAATGGTCTGTTTTTCCATTTATAATGCGAGTCTTTTGTAGCAGCGGGGAAATTAAATTTAACCAACCAATCAAGGGAGCTCATTTTACAAAAATAGTGGTATCCATAGACAATGGTAGTATCACAGGGTGATGTTGCAAATCAACCGTATTGAAGTGGCGTAATGACTCAGTGAGTTTGAGTTTACTTTGGCACCACACGTCTGCCATTCAGCTGTGAGATTATTCTATTCATTGATAAATAGTAGCCGATGTTGAGCAACCTTTGAAAAGTTTGACATTATTGCTCACACAGATAGCAATAACAAGACAACTCATCAATGAAAATGAACTCATTGAGCTATATTTCCCTCACAATGCCAGCATTGTCTCTAATCGCCCCGCTGATATTGAAAATGGCTCCAGTTAATCAGTCCAGCCAAGGAGGGTGCAGCCACCAGTACACTTAGACAAACAAAATTGATGCACATGCACTATATACATGTGGGGAGGCAATTTGGAAAATCACTGCAAAATTTAAATACTGCATATGTACACTAAATGCAGCATTATCTGCTACTTATCAGTTAATTGATATTAAAAGTAGCTGATTTCAAATCATTTTTTATTCATGTTTTAATGGAAAGAAACCCAAAGCAAAGCGAATTTAAAAGCAACTAATTTGAGGATAAAAAAACGGAACTGGTGTAGCTTCTTACTAGCTAATATTTTTGAGGGTAATCTCGCAAAGAGTCATATAACTGACCCCACCAAAATACCCTAATCACCTTCTAATGTCACCTTCTAGCCTGTTTTTTACACTGGTGTTACACACTTATTGATTAATTGATGTGAAAGTGGATATAATTGTAACTTGTGACAAATATATGTCCTCTACCAAGACGAAGACATTCTGTAATAATAATCACATGATAAAATTTTTTTTTCTTTGAGATGTCGGCAGCGTTTGAATTTTGTGTTTTGAGTTCTAATTTTGGCTTTATTGGTTAGCTACAAATCTTACGCAACGTTATGTAACATTTCATAACGCTGCGTTAAACCAAACTTCAAATATTGTGATTTTCGTGTGGCTGCCTCAGTTTTTTTGGCAACGTTTGATGGCTCATTTTTGCTCTGGGGCACCGATATTATCTTTAGCAGAAAAATCTAAAATATTTGTGCTTCAGAAATTAGCCTTACAATTCAGTTCTGTCAGTCAAAATATTTTGTATCAATAGCATGGTTAATTTTCACGCACATGTACATAGATGATTTGAAACCATGCATAAAAATTTTTTGCGCCCATCATATTCGCGAGGTAATCGAGAAACTTTTGAGCATGCTGACCATGAGCTGATGAATCTATGGGTATGCCTCAGAACCACAGCAGACCCCTTTGATAGGGGGAAAACCCATCCACCGACATAACATTTTTCACCAAGTTAGCCCATTTGAAATTGATTTAATAAGTGGATCAAAAATAATCTTGTTGATATGAGAGAGCGCTGGGTAATAACCATGACGGTCAGCATCTGCCACTTATGATTGATACAGGACTTCAAGTGAACAAGCACAGAGCTACAAGCATAAATTGCGTTCATGTGGTTCAAGTGTAAGAGTAATCCATTATCACTGACAATCCCCCTGTTGCCCTTGTGGGATGGTTTGAACACTTAAATAGACGTAGTAGAACAACATACCATCAGTGGAGTGTTGAAAATATGAAAGAGTATAAAGAACGTTTTACGTTGCCGGTTGCAGCACATTTCTCCGCTGCAGACAACAGTCTTCTCATTTTACTTCAGATGTGCTGTAGTCATTAATTGTGTCCCAAACCATTCATCTTCTACAGTGGCGATAAAATATCATTGAACGATTTTTTTATTTTTTTATAAGACATGAGCTATTTTGGCATGAATGAAAATACAATCTTGTGTACCCCTTCATTCTCTCATAATTATGATTTTAGTTAATTAAGTATACATGTGCCCACTTAATTATACTTAAATGACCTTTGTTTCTCAGATCTTTTGGCAGACTAACAAAACATGATAAATATCCTGAAAAAAGTGCAACATAACTCAAGGTTGTGGCCTTGAGACTGAAATTATCATTCAATTCAGTTTAGATGTATAAATAGGCATGCAGATATTTTCAAATTAAGGTTTTTAAAACAGAAAAATGACCTTAATATTATATATATAATACACTGAATTCAACTAAAAGTATAGTTGAATTCAGTTAAGTATAAGTTATAGTTGAATTCAGTGATGTTATAGAATTTAAAAGGTTTTCTGCTGTCACCAGGGTGCAATAAATCAGGTACCCTCAAAACAGATTGAAGAGATGCATGTGACAAGACAGAAGGAGTAAAGGAGTTGTTTTGTGACTCATTAGAAACCCGTACATAATACATGCACGAGTCCTGAGTACATGTGTAATCAATTTTTTATCAAAACACAGCATTTGAATCCGCACATGTATGATATGCAGGCAGCGGGAATAAAGTTTTATGGCCTCCCAACTCAGCTAATCTATGGTCATTACTTCACTGCACAAGGGAGTTTACACATTATCATCAAGGAGTAAATGTTACTTTTACTCCTAGTTACCATGATTAAAACATTGTGCAGTATACGTGCATACCATACGCTAAATATTATCTATTATCTCATTGGCATTATATTACAAGATTGGGGAATTGTCTCCTCATGCTACATGAAATTATTGATTATTTTCCCACAGCTACTCAAACAATACACTTTCTCAGCATAGTTTACCTGTTTCATGGAAACCAGAGAGAAAGAAAAAGAATTTTCTTGTCACAGTCACAGTGACTTATTTCCCTAGACCACAGCCAGTTAGAATACAAATAAAATGGATCCAAACAAACCAATCAGATTGAAGATCATAAGTATGGGTGATGCTGAAGTGGGCAAGGTAAGTGAGACATAATGATGAAAAAGGAGGACATTTTCAGGCTTTCCAGTCACTTGGTTAGCTTCACTTCATATTGCACTTTTTCAATGCTAAATGTTAATTTAGAGTCTATTCAGATGTTCGCTTTGTATTTCACTGTTTCAATCCCAAATGAAAGGTAATGATGTTAGGCTGGCACCATGCCATATCTGAATATCGGATTTTCTCGATCTGCACTCAATGTGTGTAATCAATCTATATCTGCCCCTAGTCTGAATGAGAATTGAGAATGATGCCACTCCGGACCATTTACGTTGTGACCGATGTTCAAACTACTAACCTCCACTGATGTTTAGCTGGAGTAGATTAGCATTTCTCCGCCAACTTTGCCTCTCATGACACGTATATTCATTTCTTCATGTAGAGCTGCATTATAAAGAGATACTGTGAGAAGCGTTTTGTGTCCAAGTATCTTGCTACCATTGGAATAGACTATGGCGTTACCAGGTAAGAGACACAATCATACTGTTCCTAACTTCATTATTCATACACCAATTCAAGCTGCTATCCTCCAACTAAATATTCTATAGTTTCTGCAGTTTGCTCTACCGACCAACATAACAATTCTCCCGATAGCATACATGTGGCTATATTTATGATCACTTCTATCTTTCAGAGTCAATCAAAAATCAACAGAACTAAAAGTCAACATATTTGATATGGCAGGTCATCCAATATTTTATGAGGTAGGTTTCATTCTCAATGTCAATGTATGAATTTTGACCGTGAGCAAATTAGTCTAATTTGAAAAACTGACCCTTACAAGACATGAACCAGCTGGCCCACTGCCTCTCTTCGTGCGGTGTTTGAATCTTGAGGTGACTCTCATGCCGCTAAACTTTGAGTCATAAAATGCCCTCCGCGTCTCCCTCAATCCTTTCTGTTTATGACTGCACCTTTGTCACAGGTGAGAAATGAGTTCTACAAAGACACACAAGGAGTTATCTTGGTATATGATGCTGGAAATAAAAGATCCTTTGATAATCTAGAAAAATGGTTAGATGAAATGAAGAACGAGCTCAGCCATCCAAGGGATTTGGACAACGTGGTGTTCTGTGTTTGTGCTAACAAGGTATGATGTTGAACTTTTTCTATAAATTACAGTTGTCAGTCACTCGAATAATGGGCAATTTCGTAAGCCCACATACAGACATTTGTGGCAAAAACTTTGGTTCAATGGAAGAAAAGTGACAGGGAGTTTCTTCTATCATTGTTCCTGACAATCACAATCAGGCATAGCACCCATCTTTTTGTATCCCATGATAAATCCAATTTACTTTCTACAGAGTGACCGGCGGAAAGTAGTCGACCCCGCTGACGCTCGCCTCTGGGCTGACAGTAAAGGCTTCTTATTCTATGAGACTTCTGCACTTAATGGAGATGGCATACAGGATATGTTTGCTGTAAGTGGCGGTGGAACCCGTGTGCCTTTTGGTACAATATAGCTCTGGCTAAATGGAAACTCTCCAAATATCAGTATATAACACTGATTTCCCAAACCGATGAAGCAGCTCAAGTTAAAACCAGTTCTGTTTGGCAGCATGACAAAACATTTTATTCACACCGTCTATTGTAAGATTATGGTATTATTAGGTCATATCAAAGGTGGAGCATGTTAATGACGACTTTAGAAAATAAGGATATTGAATTATTACAGGTACTCAACTCATTCAGCATGGGTTAATGAGAGAATAGAGTTAGGTGTTTTTACAATTCCACATCTATTGAACCATACACCCTGGGTAGCGTTGTGGCCCAGTTGTATCAAAGAGTGTTAGGTCTTGGTTGTAAAATACCATGGTTCATGGTAAAAACAAAGAAATCGGTAGTACAGTCCTCACTTTGAGATAAACCAGCCAGCAACAAGGCCAGCACTGGCCTGTTACACAATAGGAAAGTAACAACTACATAAAATCTGCTCGCTCTGTCCTCGGGCCATGGCATAGTTTGAGGCCTCAGACTGTCATATTTCTATCATGCACAGCCAACCCTTAGTGGTGGGTAACCACGTCCACCGCTTGGCACTTATAAGAGGAGGTTATGTGTCTAGGTCAGTTTTCAAAATGAGAGAACCAGTATCTTGTTTATCACTTACCTGTTTTAATTTGCTGTTATATCTTTTGGTTGCAGAGCCTGTTTGAATCAGTGGTAACAGCTTGCAAGAATGGAGGACGGAAGGTTCCTATCACCACACAGCTGGGCTACACCAAAGAACAAGTAGACACAATACAACGACTCAAAAATGGCAAAACTGACTACGAGAAAATGGGACTTTATCACGGTGCTAACAAGTATGTTTTTTCCATCCATGTGTTGTAGCAAACTTGTCGTGTTTGTTTATTACCTCTGCAGTACAGTTCAGCCTGCCAAACATATAATGTAGCACTATCAAAATTTAGCAAGTCTATAATTATAATGAACTTGCGATCAAATTCACCATAAACGCATGTGTGTGTGTGTATGTATTACACTGCACATCCCATCTAAGATCTCTGCAGTGTTACCAAAATCTGACTTGTTATGCCAACTGCGTTTACCAGGATTACTGAAGAGGCATACCCCGGCATAAGATCTCACTAATTTGCTAATATCGAATATGCATTGAAAATCATGTCATATCAGTAGCAGACAAACAATCTACTGCAGTTATTTTTGTACAGAAGTATGAGATGCGTACATACATGTACCTTTGTTGGCGGACCGTTTTATTGTCTCTCTGAAAAGTCCCATTCCATCGCTGAAAGAGATGCTTAGTCCTTCCATACCAAGTTGTTGCCTTGTATCATCTGCTTTTGTCCTCACTGTTACAGAGAAGAAATAAACAAAGCATACAGAAAGCTTGCTGTGCTACTACATCCAGATAAAAGTGTAGCACCAGGAACAGAGGAAGCATTTAAAATACTAGTCGCTGCCAGGACAACCCTGCTGAAAAACGCATCAGGGACATGAGATTATGAAATCACTAAAAAACATCATGCAATGAGATTCTGAGAAGTGCATATAATAAAGATCACACTGGTCTTTTCAAAAACATATCAAATGACCGATGGCCTATGAGCTCTCACTAAAAGTGTATGGCATGTGGCGGCCCCATAGAGGTAATATAAACTCTATGGGCGGCCCTCACAACAACCCTTCTTGCCAGCGTATTTATGTCAAGACAATCTTCCGGGTCAAATTGCATACCCCCACAACCACTGGGTACGAGCATCAACATTAGTACAACAACATGAGTAAAATAAAATAGATACCCACATAAATGTACATGTATGTGTCCGTTACAAACAAACATTTCCCGTTCACTTACATCACTATTTACCTCTGAGTCATTGGTGTCCATGATAACACGTAATCCCAGCGGCTTATGGTTATATATATCATTTTATTGTTTTTTTATTATAAATACTAGAAAAGAATATTAACAGTTATCAAATCTCAAAATGTGCAAGCACACTATATTTTTGGCACAACATCAATGAATTGTGGAAAGAAAGAGTCATCTAAAAACCATGACACTCTGAACTACATGTATGAAGTACAACATTCTAATGATTCCTAATAAATTAACAAACAAGAATACGACTCCTAATAATTTAAAAATCGGAATGGATGATAATCCTTTGGTTTGATTACTATAGTAAATATAAAAATGCCAATGGGTACAATCTCAATAAACCATAGAGTTTTTTGTGAGTCAAAACAAGGGTATGCTTCAAATTTCGATTCATGAGTGGTGTAGTTTGGTAATCGTATCACTGATCACTACAGAATGAATAGAGTCGGCTATAATGCAACCCTCGAATACACGAATGTCAATTTAATTCTAAATAAGATATAACTTATTTTTATGAAAGAGAAAATTTGATCCCCACTACATATAACCTAAATTTACAAAAAAGATTTTTTAGCCCATTCTGGACTTTGTGAAAAATACAAAAGATTTTAATGAATGATTTGACAGAATCAACAACCTGCTGTCCTGAGAGATTTAATTCTTGGTGTGACTGTGTTGTTGTGTAGCAGACTTAGTAAAAAGAGATTTTATGATAATTCTCCAATTGGCTGGTTTGACAACCAGATCTCATGCATGAAATTATAGAGATCATCACTGACCGAAACCTACAAAACAAAAAAATGAAACTTGTGATGTGACGGATAAAGGCACATTATCTATCACAAATGACAGTATAAGGCGTGGAATAGACAAAGTGAAAAAAACTCGTCTCCAGAAGATAACAGTCATAAATTCTATTGCCAGGCCTTCTCAGTGTCAAATAATTGTCAGTAGGAAGTGTAAACTCCCTGGTGTCAATAAAAACGTTTGAATCAAGAGAAAAAAGAGTTATCTGTCCTTGAAAGCAATCTGCAAAGAGTATACAACTCCGATCAATGTACAGAAAGGCCAAAAACTTCAGTATTTTGTAATTGGTCACAATCACACGCATTTACAGGTGGTTGATTGAGAAACATACCTTATAAGGTGTCGGGTTGAGTTGACGCTTGTGATCCTGTCTGAGATATTTTATAGACTCAGAAGTTCTCTTCTTGAGTTCACATAGAGGAGGCAGTGGGTAGCACACTTTACCCTGATCCCAATACAGCTTCATCAACCTCTCTACTTTAGTAGGTGAGACATAAGCTCTCTTAGACTCCTGTAAAACGTACATACGTGAATAACATACTATCATCGGTTTTTGAGAAAATTATTGGGCATATTAATCTTGAGAAAATAAATTCATCCATGACATGATATTTTGAGATGCGGAAACAGTCATAAAAGCATATCAATTGTCATCGACACTTACTATGCAAATATTAAGACCACGCATAACGATATAAAGTACTAAATGCAATATTCCCAGTCTCTACACAGATTGAGCATTTCTTTTTAAGCAATGTACATTCATTTACAAGGTGTGTAGATTGCCACTGACAAAAACAATCCTGTAGGAGACAATAACCCTGATCAAGTTATAAAATCAAATACTCACAACAAATGGATTTCTTATAAGCAGCCTCTCCCTAGCTTTAGGTTCCTCTTCTTTTGGAGACATGAGGACATCTACGAGCCCCGTCCCATCTACTCCATACAGTCTGTATATATCCTTCTTACCAGGGATTGTCACCTTGCTAACATCCTCACTCAGCTTTATCCGAGGCTCATTGTTGATGGCAACCAACTAAGAAAAAAGTTAACAAGACATTGCACGATGATGAATGCTTCTTGTGGAATCTGCGAGTCATGTGGCATTTGGTCGTCATAATAGTTATTTGTGAGCTCAAAAGTGAGCTAGATGATTATATTAGTTAAAATTGTAGTTTTCACCACCAAACTAAAAATGCTAAACCAATGGCTGAGTAGTAGCGACATTAACACATACAACGATTACTTTAAGTCGAGAATTTATATAACTCTTGAGAATTTGATGGGAATTATCCTAAGGCCTCGGGCCTAATCAAAATGCTAGGACTACTAGTAGGAAGGAGTAATGGCACTACGCTTTCAACACCTGAAGCTTATGGCCGCCTTGACTCCATCCCATTTGGAGTCTGAGTACTTAGATTTTCTCCGATCTAACTCACCTTGTACACACAGCCGAGAGCAGGTTGTTTTTGACATGTGACTAGGTGGGTGCCTATTCCGTAGCTATCTATAGAGTGACCCTGCTGATTGAGTGATGTGATCGTCTCCTCGTTAATATCATTACTGGCAACTATTGTCAGCTTAGAAAACCACGGCAAGTTGTATCTACAGAATAAATCCTTAGACTTGGAGACAATAATCGATTGTGCTGGTGGATGGTGCATGGTGGATGGGCAAAAGCTAATAAAAGGGCTTTGAACACTGGTGAACGAATCAATTGTTTGAGAGGTTTATCTATATCAAAGATTTGTTTTTCTTTTATTCCGTGTGCAGTATCTATGAGCAATCAAAAGCTGAAATAGTTTACCATCATTTAGAAGGTTGTAAGACAATAAATACTCACCTCTCAGCCACCTGTTGGAACATTGATCTCACTTTGTTAGATAGATAAGCCAGATCACCACTGTCTAATCTGATACCTATAGATTTATACCCAATCTGATTGAGAGTAAGAGCCACGGCACAGAAATTGGGTATTCCACTCCTGAAACAGACATAAAACAGCTATCTAGATGAGTATGAAGGATAATGTTGATATAATACTTACAACCAGTTGGTAGGTAATTGGTGGCATCTCAGTTAAATATACGAGGTAGCAGCTCAAAACTTTTTTAACTGATTTTGTATTATACTGTTGCAAAAATATTAATCTAAGTTTTGCATCACATACCTCAGCACATCATATGTGTCGACTAGAGCCAAGAAGCTTTGAGGAAACGCTATGGCATAGGCTACAAATGCAGCAAGCTCCCCTTTGTTTGCTTCATCAACTAAGAAGTCTGCAACATAAATTGTACTACATGTACTTCTGAACTGGAAAATTTGTAACTGGCTGGGTGTGCCTATGTTGCGGTCATCAGTTTATGCAAGGATCCTTGGTTTAGGTTCTGACATGTTGTGTTCGGCGTGCTTGATGACCCCTTCACAATAGTGCATCCCAATAGACAGTATTTAGAGCAAAAAGGCTAACAAATTTGTTTAATAAATACTTTTTGTAGCACCAAAAATCCCAAACCACAATAGTCAGCTTTGGCAACTGATGATGAGTGTTGTTGTGAGTCAGGAGTTGATCTCGTCACCCTCATTTTAGGTGACTACAAAATAAAGGATGACGCCAAACACAACATCAATTTGACGCTTACCAAGAAATGAGGCGAGTTTACTGAGCCACTCCAGTGATATAGATAAGAGATCAGCTTGTTTTCCGCTTCCGTCTCCATGCTCAAGCATCTATAAAAATCAGACATAACTAACGTGTTTTGCAAGCCAAATGTTTGAAATTGTCTATTACTAGCTTGAAGTTGAAACTGACTGAACTGATGATACTCTCATGACCAAACACAAAACTATTGGACGATGAACATGAAATGATGTGTGAGTTTCAGATATCACTGGACTGACATAGGGCAAACAACATGAGAAAAAAAAACAAAATAATAAATTCCATCCAGAACTAAGCACTGGCAAGACATGGTTGAAACATGCAAAAACAAAATAAACGAGACACCGTAATCGAATCGCAGTATTCTGACAATGTCTTTTAGCTTACCATGAACAATTCGGGCTTTGAGAGATCATAAACGAAAAATATACTATTTATGTTATACCGATGGCTTCCAGCTCATATAAAGATCAATAATATAATGACAAATGAGTCAAACAAAACCAACAACCCCTAATAGAAAGAACAAAAAAAAACTTGATGAAAATCGGGAACTTAACCATCATGGAAGAACTAACGACCCTCCATAATATCTGACCAAAGCTGAAATTATATGCATCTCAAACTTGCTGTCTGATCATTCCCCAGTTTTAGTCACTGATACCGCACGTTACCTATCAACATATCTAAGTCCAATCCTGCCTATCTGGGTGAGCAAAACTCCACCAGGTCCTGAAAATTCTGACCGCTTCCAGCCCTACTGAATGATGTGAGGAAAATATGAAAGCCCAACTTTTCCAGGCTGTCGCATTGAATTTCATTCAGATGCTACCTGCGCACATGAGCCTTGTAGCTACAAAATCCTTAGCACACTACTTTTTAAATCAAACTAATGATGAAAATAAATCCAAATCCAAAAATCCTTGGAAAGACTGATGAGCTAAATCAATACAGAATTCACATTTACCAACATACGAAAGAACATGCAATGCTCTGAATTTATACCACTATGGATATTCTCAGGAGCACCCAAACTGCAGATGTTACAGAAAATAACGCATAGTAAATAACAACGAGAGCGATCTACGAAAACTGACACCAGTAAGACAAAAACAAATCAAGGTTGAAGTATCGGGAAGTGGAACTTCCCACTCCACAATGTCCATAAAAAGGTCTGAACTTTTTCATATATCAAATATCCTTCCACTTCTATTGCAAGATCAATGAAATGTTTCGACTGGAGAGAGTAATTTACTTACCTTTCCATTCATTTCAGAGATATCTCCAAATGAAGTGACAAATGCATGCGCATGAGTACCTTTCACTGGTATGTTGAACAGCTTTCCTGCTAGAACATTGCTTGTGCCATCAAAACCTGTAGAAAAACAAAACAGTGACAGCTGATATTATATCAAAATAATTCATATCAGCCTAAATACAATGGCGGATTGCTATTGTTTTTTCATTTACAGTTGACCATGGAAGTCATTGGTATAACACTCGCAGATAGACAAATGTAGTCGTAACTGCAATGTTTTTTGGGAGTCATCTCAGTCATGCCGTTTGGCCATCCACAATTGACTGCTGAAATGAGATCTAGATGATGCCACTATTATCTTATTGGAATATTTGCACATTTTTAGGGTTGCCTGCTCTCAGACATCTTGCTGCAAGGAGGTAACAACTCCCAATTTAACTTGCTGAAGCTTACACATCTGCAATTCTACATGTAGACTGACGAGAACGGATCGATTTCTTAAACTAATATTTACCACCCATAAAGCAGTATCTTGATGCTGACAGGCCTCCATCAGGTCCTTGTGCTCTCCTCAGACCAAACTCTAACAATGCTTTATCAGGTCCAGCAGCTAGTCGAAACCTTGCGGCATTTGTAGCTACTAGACTAAATTTAACAGAAAGAAAGAAACTATTGACATATTACTAGCAGTTTTCTGATAAAAATTCAAATATGGCCTGAAATGAAAAGACGGTATACTAAAAATGCAGGAAGAGCATGTTATAAACTGATGATCATTGGCCCCCTCGCAATCACCTCCAATCATAAATGATTTGAGTATCTTTATCCAGTTGGGGGTCATTTGTGACAAATTACTAACAAAGTCTTTGAGCAAACAAAATGTGACCAAAAGTAGGCCTGAAGTGTATGCCTCATTCTGCCTCAAATCAGTTTCCCAGGTCCTTATGCAACCGTTTTGCATTGCGCAAGTTTACCTGGCGTAGTTGACCAAATTCAACAGAGTTGTTTCAAGGAGTTGAGCAATGGGTAGCGGGCCTTCCACAGTGATAAGAGGCACTTTGGGGAACACTACTAAGCCCTCATCGATAGAGTAAAACTTTAAATCTTTGGCGGAGATCCCAGCTAAATAATCAAAAAATCCCTCATCGACATGTGGAAGCACAGTGCGTAGGTAATTCAAATCTAAAAACAGAAAGGAAAAAAATAAACTTATTGATTGAACATGTTCGAACTGAACAGCTGGGTGTCTTCGACCAATAATAACCAACTGATTATAATAATTGCAAGATGACCAAAAGTTCAATAATCAATTTCATAATCTTCCTCTGATTTCATGTCATATGTGTATACAGCATTAAAATTGTCTAATGCAACTAGGGAGTCAAGGGACCCAAAATCATCTCATGGTGAGAAATTAATTAGTCATAATAAATAGCTGACCGCGTGAACAAAAGCATGAACTGTTAATTTACCTTCTTCAGAAAACTTAAAATTGTCGAGAAACTTAATGCATTCTTCAACACCAGCAAATATGGTGAATTCTCCGCGGAATGGATTCTTTCTGAAGAACAGGTCAAATACAGCTATGTCATCTTTCTTGTTGTTCTTCCAATAGCCATATGCCATTGTAATCTGGTATAGATCTACGTAAAACATTACAAACTATTATTGACCAAGCAAAAATTTTTCGAAGTCTATTCTTATAGCCTGTTCATCAACTTCCGAGAAAAACACACAACACAACTAATTTAATTATCATAACCACATCTTTCACCCATACTAAAAAAGGGGGCCAAAGAAGAGTCAAAAATATACATAGACCCCAAAGCCCTGGAGCAAATTAACTATGTAATCTAACCGTCTACGGTTCATGCAACACAATTATTGATCTGACAATTACAATTTGAGGCAATTATTTATATAAAATTTAATGGCTTACATAAAAATGAAAACTAATAACTTTTCCAATATTTTCAAGTACCAGCATTTGAACTTGAAACACAGTCAGTCTTTGCAGGAGTCTAACTATCATCACTTATCCGATGAGAATAATAGAATGGAGAGCAGAAAGGAGAGCAAAGCCCTAATGCTAGACTGCAAAATATCACTGCCGTGTCATGCAAAGTTGGTGTATGGTCCATTATTACCATCTAACAGTGGAAACAATACAGTCTGTTATCCAGGGTAGAGTATATCTGATGAAAGAATTTAAAAGCCGCTGCTAGAGTATGTGTGGAGCGATTATTATTAGTTACAAAAACAATTCTTTAATAGATAAATTTTAGTTAAAATATGATTCAAGATTTGTTTTAATTTTTTGATATTGAGAGATACATGGTTTCTTGTAGATTGAAGATTTTGCCTCGTTGTCATTAAAAGCACATGCTGACCCAAATTCTGGCAGAGAATACTTGAAATGGTGCCCTATGATTAATTTGTTGTAAGTGAAGAGTCAGGATGGGAATTTTTTTATGATATTCTTTAAATTATCGAAGACGGCCTCATCGACACAGCGCAGATTCTCACATGCATAGTTAAATTTTGAGTTCATGTTGTGTTCAACAGGGTAATTTCACAATTTTTATCATCAGGCTTCAAGACTACTCACCAATACCAAATTTATAAGTCTAGGCCTATTCTAAAATGTTTTCTGGGTCGGGAGGTATCTCTTGCCCTCCATCAAATTCTGTCTGGCTATTTCAGACATAATACCATCGCTTCTTGCAGAAGCTTAGCAAATTGAAAATGGAAAGCCTAAATTGAGGGAACCTTTCTGAATAAAGGCCTTCTGTTCACAAACACACTACAGCATGCGATACAAAAACATTTTTCAATGGGCAGATCTACTGACAGCCAAATTAAAAAATGTCAATAACTTGGAGGCTAAGTCCCCCTGATAATGTGGAACGCCGGTGGTCAAGTCACTGACAAGATGATTGTTTTAAAATTGTACTGTATGAGTCTTGATATTTTAGCACAGAGGCGGGAGAGAAAACGCCTATGAAGTTGGGTTGAAAACTCCACATGTAACACAACAAAAATCTAACCTGACAGATCTTAATTGATTTTCTAACTCCTTGATTTCAGATACTGCCCTAATTTAGACAACCTTTAAGGCTGTATTGAAAAGAAACGCCAATAATGATGGTTTCAACTCGAACCCTAAGAGAGTGTGTCTATAAGAGGGTGTGTCTATAAGTGTACTGCAACTTGAAAGCCTAAATCTGTCCTGATGACCCTCTCTGTCTCTATCCTTGCGTTCGGCTGATTTACAAACCATCCTCACAAAATATGGGAGCTTATGGATCAGTTTAGCTTCTCTCTGGTCGATTCTTCACTCTCAAGTGTTAATCTAACTGACAGTAGGTTCCTTACATATGAGAGATATAGCCGGTTTCGGAGAGTGGTTGTGGAGTTTGCATTGGAGATACAAAACCCCAAATCAACATTCAACTTAGTAATAGCAGGTTTGCAGGCACAGTAAAATTTCCATATATTGCCAATAAGTAAATTCCAAGCTGAGACGAACCATTTCATTTGGAGATAAAAACAGAAACTGCATATTTTGATGTGATTTAAAGATTTAGGATGGGCATCGGCCTCTCGAAATACATGTACATCGAATTGCCCTACAGTAAGATATCGTGCCTATAGCCAACCATATCAATTTCGCTCCCAAATTGTTTGCTCAGAACCTATAAACATGTAGCTCCATCATGGAGTGAGCGAATTTGACACAAGACCTCTGGAGGATCTTACTTTTTGGTGAAAGAACGAGCTGGGTAATAACCTGGCCATTTTCTAATTGAAAGACCCCCTATCAAGTTACTCAGAGCAAGGAGTAATAGAAGATACTATTACTAGCCACGTACTAATTGCTCAGAGTGAGAGGATAATGTTTGCTGAGTTGGACGGCCATCCGCGATTCTTTTCAGCCAAGGCATGGGCTCATCTCTGAATCCGTGACTATTCGTCCCCGAAACTTGTCCCAAGCCACAAATCCTAAAACCCCAACCCCAAAACTCCAGAGACAAATTCATCGGGGATGAATCATCTTACTCCCCTCATCTCTACCAAGGGGGGCATACTGGTCTTTGGGGAATCGTGACAAAACCATGTTGTTAGCTGTGAAGAATGACGAGAGCTGAAGAA
>ERZ1740062.637-NODE-637-length-17294-cov-5.593074_pt1 | contig 17294 bp, 13 predicted proteins | sample MGYA00581741_ERZ1740062 | MGnify/ENA primary metagenome ERZ1740062 (study PRJEB43018, sample SAMN04849747) | marine metagenome | isolation source: floating plastic debris | place: Pacific Ocean | collected 2008-09-01 | study: EMG produced TPA metagenomics assembly...
ATAAGATTAGTTCAAAGGTCAACTAAAATCATTCGTATCCTCGTCCAGTTAGAAAATGGCAGCGAACCTTGAATAATATTATCAAATTTGAATCCATATGCTAGTAAAAAAGCCGCAACTGCTGGATATAAAAGAGTTTGTATTCCTAGCATCCACCATAGAGGTGTAAGAACAATTGTCCAGAAAATAAGCCTTTCAGCAAAGGTTAGTTTACCTAGCTTAAAGCTAAAATTTATATAATTTGATGAATTAGAAGTAATATTTAACATTTAATATTGTTAGCTTTGTATTGATTATTTAGTTAAACAACTTTGATAAACTTTTAGTGTCATATCAGCAATATTTCTCCAATCAAATTTCTCGGCTAACTCAAAGTTATATCTACCCATTTTTATCAATAGATGCTTGTTTTTGATTGCAGATTCTATAGCTTGAAATAAACCATTTTGATAATCTGAGTTATATAAAAAAGCTCCATTCTCATTTAACACTTCACCTAAACAGCCTTGACGGGGAGCAATACATGCTTTTTTAAATGACATGGCTAAAAATACTGCACCTGAAGTGAGAATTTCTTGGTAAGGAAATACAACTACATCGCAAGCATTCATGTAAGTTTGAATTTCTTCGTCAGGAACAAATCCAGAGATAAATTTAATATTTTGATTATTTGATATTTGATGCTGTATTGTTTGTTCTAATTCTTGATTAGCAGGTTTACCAGCAACTATTAATTCTACTTCTTCCCGATTTATTTGTTTTAAATTTTCAATTAATTTTAGTACTCCTTTGTTCTCACGAATAGAACCAAGTAATAGGATTACAGTTTTTTGATTCGGAATATTTAGTTTATTTCGTGCCTCCAACCTACTAATATGATTATCATAATAGCCAATATAGTTTCCATGGGGTACTACAAATATTTTTTGAGGATTTTTAATATTTAGCTGTTTAGTAATTTCATCTTTCGCTGTTTGAGAATGAGCAATAATTCTGTGACTAATTTTAGCGATAAACTTTGTACAGATTTGGTCTAGCTGCACGTACAAACTATCATGATTCTTGATATTATGGGCAGTCCAAACTATTTTGATACCCATTATTTTTAGAATATTAAGCTCGACAATTAAGACTGTTAGTCTAAATAGCGATTTTGCTAAGTTGTTCCTAATAAATAAAGGATGGAGCCAATGTAAGTGTAAAACATCTGGTTTACCCTGCTTAATAAAAGTTGGTATTAGGTAGTTGCTGACGTTACCTCCTTCTATTTGCATCCCCAAGTCAACTAAATTATTAATCAGTTGTTGTTGATAAGGGTTTATTTGGTTGAATACCGGCAGAAATATTGCTTTTAAATTTCTGCTATTATTTTTATTTTTATTTATGCTGTTTAACGCTAATTTTGATTTTTTCAGATTTAATTCTGTTGATGTTTGAAAGTTGTTCATATTTATTCGAGATAATATTTTCTGCATTAAATCAATTTTGAATTCTTCGTTTTCCTACAACTGTCGGGAGACGTTATTTATAACGTCTCTACAACAGGTGGGACTGATTTAATTAGATTTAATTAGATTTACTATCTAAAGTTGGCTAATGCTAACTGTTTAACTTTAGGAATAACTTTTTGTATCTGCTGACGATTGTATTCTCTCTCTTGTATCAGAGGTATAAAGAAATTGCTGAGATGTCCGGGTTGACTCGCTTTTTCTGGAGCTATTAACATTCCATCTAGTTGAATATGCTCGAATAACCCTTGAAATTTACCTTGATAAGTTATGCAACCGACAGGAGTTCCCTGGCTCAAACAAGCAATACAAAGGTGCATTCTACCAGTTAAAACTACATCTAAATGTTTGCAGACAGATTTGATTTCCCCTGGACTAAAAGGTGTTGGTACCTGCATACATTCAGACTGAATTTCTTTTGGAAGAGCTTTCATTATAGCTTTGGCTAAGCCAATATCGCTCGACTGCTGGCTAATGTTGCGGAAATCATGAGGAATTAATACAAAGCTACATTTATGATATTTAGAGTAAATTTCAACTAGAGTATCAACGTAAATTTTGACTATTTCATCCACTGATTCTTTATCTATATTGGAGAATGATTGTGAATTTGCATTAATACCAATCAATATCCGCTCATTTTCTTGCTGAACTTTTACCCATTCTAAAATATCAGATAATGCTCCTGGATTTTCAGCGGGAGGTAATAGAAATGCTAAATCTGCTACTAGACCAACAGAACGTTGTAGGTAATCAATTAACCGTTTGTGTGAAACAGGGTCGCGTGAATATAATTTAATTTCCGAAGATAAATTGCGGAAAGCTTCAATAACTTTGGGTGCTGGTTTTTCGTTAAAACTAAAGCCAAGAATAGCAGCTTCTGCTCCTGTCTTACCAGCTAATGAAACATATTTCAATCTTCTAAGGGAGGATGTCTCGCTGTAGAAACCATCCATTACATCCGCTCCTAGACAATAGAACTTATCGTAACGACTAGCTACTGTGACAAGATGAAAATTTTCTTTCCATGAGTCACTTAGTGAATGACAACTAATATTAATACCTGTAACTGTTGGATTAAAGTTTTCCCAGTTACGAGCCAAGCTGTAGGAAATAAAGCCTACTCGGTCTGCACCTTTAGCTTTGAAATATTCAATCACAGCAGTCATCATTGCTTCATCACCAAGGCTACCAAATCTAGCTGGAGGTAGTAAAAGAACTGAACCACCAGTTTTTTTTCTCCATGGGAAAATTCTTTTTAAGCCTAATAAGTTAGCGTATAACTTGAGTATAGACGATAAAATAAACTGTTTCATTTTCACTTTCACCTTATAGTTTGATAATGTTTGTAGAGAATTAAAACCTATTTATTTGTGATTTTTCCAAGCTTTATCGGCATCGCTATATTAACTGAATTAAATACTTTTTCTGTTAAGTTAGGTGCCAAAATTATCATCATCAACGTATAAGTGACCATACCTATGATTGTCGAAATAACTAATAGTGCATGAGGTATTAATAAACTTCCAAATAAATATTTGAAACCCAAAATAGCGGCTGCCATTGTGATTGTTCCTATTAATGGAGCAACATATTGACGAAGGTATATGCTCATTTGAATAGGGATTAATTTGCGGATGATAAATAGTTCTATTGGTGAGAGTAAATAGCCGCGAATTACGTAAGCTGACGCAACTGCTAAAATCCCCCAGCGCACAACTATGGCAAAAGCAATTACGTTAACTGTAGCATGCAAACAGTTGAGCTTGAGCTTCCATGCAGGCTTACCCATCGCCATAATTATACTGCCATTAAAGTATTGCAGAGAATGCAGAATTCCAATAAAAGCTAATACCTGCATTACTGGAACGCTCGGCATCCATTTTGCTCCGAATAAGCTTCTGACTATTTCGGGTGCTAATACGGCCATTCCTGTAAATATAGGAAAGGAAATTAGGCTTGTTAGCTGTGTGCTGGTGTAGAATGCACGTTTTAATAATTCAGGCTCTTTTTGTAATTTAGAAAATACAGGCATGGCAACCTGATTGGTGACGCTTGTTAATAGCTGCGTCATAATTAGTAACCACCGATAGGCTACCGTATAATAGCCTAAAGCAACAGAACCTAAATAATAGCCAATTAATAAATCATCAGAACGACGGTTAAAGAAATCGAGTATTTGGATACCAACTACATTTATTCCAAAAGAAAACAATTCCCGAAAATGCTTTGGACAAAATTTAAATTTTGGTTTCCAATCAGTACTCCACCACAGAACCAAAACCCCAACAAAACCATTAGTTAATTGTTGACCAACAAGACTCCAAACACCGAATCCCAAAAATGCCATTATTACACCAACCGTACCACCGCAAAAAGTTGCAAAAAGTGTACGAGTAGAAAAAGTTTTGAAAGCTAATTGACGATATAAAAGTGCGCTTTGGACGCTATTAAGAGCAGCAAATACAAAATTAAATGACAAGCAACGGATAATCGGTGTAAGTGCAGGTTGTTTGAACAAATTAGCGATAAATCCAGCACCAGCAAGACTAATTACTAATAGCAATACAGCAATGCTAATGTTAGTCCAAAAAGCAGTATCTAAATGTTCGCGCTCTATTTCTTGACGTTGGATAATTGCTTTACTAAATCCTTGGTCGAGGAAAACCTGCATAAAAGCAAAGAATATATTAGCTAAAGCAACTAAACCAAAAATTTCAGGTTTGAGTAAACGTGCAAGAATAAGAAAAACAGCAAAGGAAATAAATTGGCTGCCCCATTTTTCCATTGCAGTCCAAATCACACCTTTGATTGCTTTTTCTTTAAGATTGTTCATTAAGTATCTGTGTGAAATTTATTTGACAACTTGTTTTGATAGGGAGAAGGAAGTAGCAAGTAGCAAGTAGTAAGTAACAAGTAACAAATTATGTTTTCCTATATCTCCTTGTCCCCTTGTCTCCTTGTCCCCTTGTCTCCTCCTCTCAAAACATAGGTAATCTTGTTACGAGATAAGAGTACTTATACCTGGTGAATTTTTCGATACTCTTGATATTTTTTTCCTGTAACACCTACAAGCATTCCAAAACTATGATAGATATATCGCAAAGTTTTGAATAATTCATGTTGTCCCCAAATCAAAGAAAGAGGGATTAATAATGTTCCTTTGATGATTCTTCTAAGTCCTTTGAAAATACATATAGCTTTGACTATAAATGAAGGATTTAAATCTACTTCGCAGAAACTTTCTGTAATTCCTAATCTGTAATTACGCTTTAATAACCATACTAAATTAGCACGGCTGGCTGGTATCCACTCCGAAACCAAAGCGTCGTCTGCCCATACAATTTTATAGCCCTCGTGATATACGCGTCGGAAAAAATGCCAATCCGAACCACCTGATAATGCTAAACGCTCATCAAAACACGGCTGCATTTTTTGCAATATTTCTCTACGAATTAGTACATTATTAGTAGCTGCTCCTTCGAGAAGATGACCTGTAGGATATCGCAAACGCTCAAAAAATTTCCCTTTGTAAATCCAATCAGGAACAGATTGATTGAAGTAAGGTAATACAGGCCCGGAAACTACATCTGCACTGTATAAATTTTGAGCGTGTAAAAGTTCATCTAACCATGATTTCTGAGGAACTTCATCATCATCAATAAAAGCTAAAAAATCAAATTCAAAATTTTTACCAGCACAATTAATAGCTTTATTTCTAGCAAAAGGAATTCCCCGACGCTCCTCAATGCAATATTTCAACCCCCACTTAATTTGTAAATTCATTTGTTGACAAAGTTGATAAGCAGAGCCATCTTTATCATTGTCAACCACAATAATTTCTACAGAGGGTGTTTTGCAAAGCTTAAATTCGAGTTGATTTAGTCCATGGAGTAAACGTTTTAATCCCTCAGAGCGTTTACAAGTGATGATGCATATAGCAACTTGCATTTTTTTCCTCGATTAAACTACTCGTATCGCTCCCACTAAACAATCATTAATAGTTTGTAGTAAGGACTTTAGTCTTTCAATGAGAGCGATAAATCGCTAACTACAAACATGCTAGTGTCTGCAAAAAATTCAACCAAGAGAACGTCCGATAGCTAATTTTGCTACTGGTGATAAACGTACCGATACCAGAGTTATTAGAGAACGAATATCCCGATAGAAAATAGAACTATCGTAAACCAAAGCTTGGTCAATAAAATCACGGGCTGTTTGCATATCACCACCTTGAAGACACAACCTCGATAGATACCGATACATATAAGCGTAAACAGTCGGTAACATCGGCTTAATTAACTCTGGTGAACGCTGGTAAGCAGTTTCAATCACAATCGTGCCAGAATTCCGCATTTGTACGAGATTGAAAGATAATCCGGATGGACGCACGCGATAGTAGCATAAAACTCGCTTTTCTCGGAAAAAACGCCATTTCTGCATTGCAGCTATCCGTAACCATAAATCCACATCTTCCCAACTGCGTAAGTTTTCATCAAAACCCCCGACCTCGTCTATCAAGCAACGACGAAATACTGCATTAGAACCATGTCCGACAAAATTTTTGCACAACAAAGCTAAGAGAGGGTTTTGATGCACTGGTTTACCACTCAAACTGATAAATGTCGGTTTTCCATCATCGCGAATCGTCCGCGAAGCACTGTAAACTACCCCAACATCAGGTTTGTCATACAGTCGAGCTACATGAGTTGCGATTTTGTCTCTGTGATAAATATCATCACCATCAAGTAGAGCAATATACTCACCTTTTGCATGACGAATACCGTAGTTGCGTGCTGAAGATAAGCCTCCATTAGGCTTTTGCAATAAACTAAATCGATTATCCCGCTGGCAGAACTTTTGCACAACAGCCACAGTATCGTCAGTTGACCCATCATCAACTACCAACACTTCAAAATCTGAAAATGTCTGTTTTTCCAGAGAAGCTAGAGCTTCCGGAATATATTTGCTGACATTATATGCAGGGACTATAACGCTAACTTTTGGTTTATCAGCCATTAAAAATTGCTCCTTCTGACTATATATCTACAGCAATTGCTCTAGGTTTTCCCTTCAGAATATTTCGCAGCTTACCTCTGATATGTGGGGGAAATATCCACATTCCCGCACACAAGCAAATATCGATTAATTGAGGCTTACCAAATTGAAAAGCTTCGTATAGTAGAAGCAAAACAGCCAAACTATCTCCAGCAGCAGCAGCTCGTGCGCTGACTTCTGCCAAGATAAAAGATGAATAAGCCCTCTGGGTGACTAAGTTTCTTCTGTTCTGAATCCATTTAAGCGAAGATTCCCAAGAAAAGCTTTTACTCAAACTTTTGCGATTCCCCTCTAAGTTCCAGATAGACAGTGTTTCCGGTACAAATTCCAGTCCAACACCTTCAATAGAAATTGCTCGTAAAATCCAATCCCAATCTTGATGCTTCTTGAGATGGTTATCGAAAGGAACTTTCAGCAACAACTCCTTTTTTGTAAATATAGTTGAGGTTTGGATTAATCCTTCTCCCATAAAAAAGGAGTTTCGGACAAACAAATATTCGCTGATAGGTTCCGATTTTTTGGGAACTCGACGCGGCCAGGTTGATTCTCCTTGTGGAGTTTTAGCAATTAGGTAACTACTGACAATCGGGAATTTATAATTGGAAGCTGTCGCAGTTGCAAGCTGTAATTCTAACTTTTGCGTCATCCATTCATCATCGTCATCCAAAAAAGCAATCCACTCTGCACTAGCAGTTTTAGCTCCAAAATCCCGAGCAAAGCAAGCTCCTTGGTTTACAGATAATTCGATTACTTGCAGTCGCGAATCATCTATTTCCGAAAGTGTTAAACTCGTGTCTTTGTCTATTCCATCGACAACAACTATGACTTCTATATTTTGCAAAGTTTGCGTCAATGCACTCATCACAGCACGCTTTACTAGTTGTGGTCTATGAAAAGTGGGGATAACGACACTAACTAATGGTTTCAAAAGACTCTCCTTATTTTGAAAAATTAGAGTAAATAATCGTGGCAATTTTGTTAACAGCCATAATTATTCAGACATTTTGGAGAAGCAATAAAACAACGATAAACATCTTAAAACAGCTTGATTTTGCATCGACAATAGCGCAAAACAAGTGTAGTCATTCCAATCAATTTCTGTAGTGGGAGCATCTTGCTCCCTGATAGTAACTAGCGACCAAGATGGTCGCACTACCTAAACCCCTCATAACTTATTTGGTGGAATACTACTACCTAATTTCTATTCCCTAAATTCATTAACAATCAATACTTTCCACCTTCGGAGTAAGTTCCACTCTTAACAGCGACTTATTAAAAGTGGCTAACATAATTTGTAACGCAAAAGCCGAATTTCCTAACAAATATCGAGCAGCTAGACGTTTAGGTTCGCGGACGAGACGATAGAGCCACTCAAAGCCAGAATCAGATATGAAGCGCGGACAGTCAGAAACCATTCCAGCCATACGGTCAATAATTGCCCCACCAACCATAATAGTATTTGCTTGTAACTTATGGCGGTACTTTTGTACCCAATATTCTTGAATTGGCATACCCATGCCTACAATTAAAATATTGGGCTGAAATTGATTAATTTGCTCTACTAGAGCTTCGTTTGCTTCTGGATCTTCTTTATCAAAATATCCGTGATGTCCTGCAAAACTAGCCTTGGGATACTGTTGCTGCAAATTATTAATTGCATCTTGCAAAATTTGAGGCTTTCCACCTAACAGAAATACTGAAAATTCATTCTGATTGCAATTTTCCAATATTTTAGGCATTAACAAACTATAGGAAACTCGATAATCTACGGGTAAATCTAACCCCATAAAACTGATTGCTTTCAATATTCCCATACCGTCACAATTCGTAATTTCTGCACTTTGCAAAAACTGATAGTACCAAGGTAATTGCATCGATAAATTGAAGCCGTGAATATTGTAGTGCGCTACAGTTATCTGTTTGTCTTCTATACAAGCTTTCCGAATGGCTTCTACAATCGAAGGGATATTCATGCAATCGATTCGCCGTCCTAACAGATACACACTTAAAGCAGTTACCTTTTCTTTCTTACCAACAGCTAATTTTTCACCACTTTTATTTTCCGAACGAACGCTATTATCATCAATTCGAGACCCTATCAAACTAGAGTGAGAATTGTTCATTTCAAGCTCCCTATAAATAGGTTTCAGCAGTCGGTACAAAACAATTTAACCGGCAAAAATGCATGATAAATCCAAACTGTACCTTTAGTCAGATGCACACAAAATTCAGCAACAATTACACTAATAAAAAGTCGCTTTGGCAATCAATAAGGAGTATTTAACCATTAAAGATGCCGAGCAATATAGCGTGCTTTATTGCTTGATAAATATTGATTAACACAAAGAGAATCAATATTTTTGTATTCAAAAATGAACCCTAATACTAAGGGTTAATATGAACTTGGATGATATAGCTTGAAACTCTAAGAAACACCATGCTCTTACGTCTAAGTGCAATGGGAAGTGAAATGTATATTTTTTGTCTTAATACGCTATTTCATGGCGAAAAATAGCTTACTGTGGTAGAAACAATGACTTATCATAATAGTCTCTATAAATACTAATATAATTGAAAAAACTTACCTGTCAAGTTATTTATATTACTTTTTTTTGTGTAGCAATAATAAAATGGGTGTTTTGATGGTTATTTATTGAGAAGTATCATAAGACAATTAAGAAGCCCGCAGGCTAGAAGCCTGGGGCTAGGAATACAAAGCCCACGTAGGTGGGCTTTATTTGTATAGCCGCACCCTTCGAGGGTGTCGGGGATGTAATTCTCCTCAACTCTTGGTCAATTAATTAACTGGTTGTTCGTGCAATCGTTGCTTGTAAGGTTTAGCGGAATCTTCCACACCGTTAACAACCAATCCCAGTATTTGCGCTTGATGTTCCATTAATTGTTGTAAGCTATCGCGAACCGAGTTACTGAAACTCATACCCGGTTTGACAACAAATAGCACATTCGGAATTTGAGCGGTCATCAAAGCGGTAGCAGTTGTAGCACTGACTGGAGCGGTATCAACTAAAACGTAATCATATTTAGTATGAGACTCTGCATCAGCTAGAGCTTGTTGAAATCGTCCTTGAGACACCATTTTTACAATTTGACTGCTTCGTGGTGTTGTAGGTAGTAAATCCAAATTTGGAGCTAGTTCGATAACTTCGTTTTTAACATTTAGCTCTTGAGTGAAGCCTAAATCTTGAGTTAGTTCTGCTCTGATAAAATCTCCATCGACTACCAAGACTCGAAAACCTAAATCCACCAATGCTTTTCCTAAACCTAAAGTCACCGTGGTTTTACCTTCGCTTTCCATTGCGCTGGTGATTAATAGATGACGGTTATTTAAAGGTTGTAAACTAAGGGCTGAAGCAAGACGTTGAAATTTGACTTGATTGTCGTCGGAATCAGATATTAATTCCGCTGTTAATTGAGCATTCTTGAGTTGAGGAATAGAAACAACCATCGGGAATTTCATATCGTTCAAATCTTGAGGACTTAACAGTGGATTGCGTCTTTCTAAAAGTAATATTAGAGCGATGCTGCCAGTTATCCCAGCCAGTAAAGCATTTAAAATCATTAAAGAATTCTTGGGAGAAATCGGGTTGTTACCGACTCTGGTTGAATCCAATATTTCTACATTCGGATAAACATCAAAAACATCAATATTAGTTTGCTGAACTTGAGCAACTAAACCTTTATAAACACCTTCAGCAACATCAACATTTCGTTGCAGTTCTAATAGTGTTTTTTGTTGATTGGGAATAGAATTTAAACTACTTTTAAGCTGATTGATTTGATTTTGTATCAGTTGAGCGCGTTTTTGTTGACCGGATGCTTCAGTTTCTGCCAAAATTAATTGTTCAATCAAACCGGCTCGTCCTTCTCCTTCACCACTTACCGTAGTATCGATAGCGATACCACCAGAAGTTTTTTGAACTTGATTTTGAATCCGATTTGATAATACTTGTTCTTGCTGTATAAGTTCTCGAACCGCAGGGTGATTATCGGTATATTTAGCGCGTAAACCTGATAGCTCAGCTTTTATTTCTGCTAACTTTCCTCTCATAAATTGATAATCTCTATTTTCCCCCAAGCTTAAAGAACGAATCGCTTGATTTGAGGACATACTCAAAACATTTGATAAAGTACTAACGCGGTTTTGGTTATACTCTGCTAAAGATAATGCTTCTAATTGAGATTTAGTTAGATTATCAATTGTAGTAACAATAGCTTTTGTTTGTTCTTCAGCATCAACCAAAGCACTACTTTGTTTAAATTCCGCTAAACTTTGTTGTGCTGACATTAATTTTTTTCTAGCTTCTTCCAATTCAACCGCGCTAAATTGTCTTTTTGATAAACGATTTTGCTGTCGCAGTTGTTTGAGTCGCTGCTGATATAAAGCAATTAAATTATTTGTACGTGATTGTGCTATTTCGGGAGATAAACCTTTAGTATTTACGGTGATTATGCGAGAATTTTCATCTACAGAAACCTCAAACAGCGACTTGTAAGCAGATACAGATTGAAAATCAGTTTTTTGCGGGTCTTTACTAAGTACATTCTCCATCAAAGTATCGCTAGTCAGAATACTTTTCTGCATTTGCAATTGACTATCACCAATTGCTGAAATACTAGAATCGCTTTTTCTTAAAGAACCTAAAATACCCAAACTAGCATCTAAATTTCCATTTGTTGCTGGAATCGTTAACTGTACAGTTGCATCCCACATCCGGGGTGTAACTGTGGCAATATAACTAGTTAAACCCAAAACTAATAAATTCCAAAGTATTACAGGTTTCCAATGTCTGAAAGTTATTGCAGTTATTTTATTCATAATATTAATCAGTTATCAGTGAACAGTTATCAGTGAACAGTTATCAGTTAGCATTTATTCTTTATTACCCATTAACTCCTAACTCTTAATTCCTAACTCCTAACTCTTAATCCAAAATCCAAAATCCAAAATCCAAAATTAATTTGATAATTCTTCCCATTCCGTAATATTTAATCGCTGCTGTTGTTCTTCAGAAAGAATCGCTCCCAACCAAATAAAAAAGAACCAGAAATAAATAGCCATCCAAGTTAAATTAGTGGCATAAATTAGTAAATATAGAGCTAATAAACAACCAAATGCTCGCTGACAAAGCTGGTTTCCGCCCATAGCTGGTTTCCAAAAGCTGCACAGTGTTGAAACAAGAGCGGTTATAAAGAAAATAAACCCAAAAATACCGTGTATATAAAGTACTTGAGCATAGGAAGAAAAGGTTCCTAATGGTAGCTCAAAAGCACCATTACCCCAACTTGCTGTCTCCTCCATAAAACCCCATCCCACCCAAGGAGATTCTTTCCATGCATTAATAGTTGCACTTACAATATATTCTCGGTCTTTTGATGAGTCAGCACGAGCGCTGTTAAAAGTTTCTAAAGGTGAAGAAATTAAATCTTTCACGGTTAAACTTAATACAGCAGCGAATAATGAAATAATAGATATTATCCATAAATAAGCTTGTCGAGCTAACCCGCTACGAAAACAATATATAGTCAGCCAAACTAACGGAAAACATACCCAACTAAGACGACTTTGAGAAATTATTAGAGCAATTAAACTACCAATCAAAGCCAATTTTCGCCACCGTGGATTAGTTTCGCTCAAGCAAATGAAGAAGCATAAAATACCACAGACTCCTAAAATTGGAGGGTCTGCTGTATACAGGTCTGTCCTTGGTAAAGGAATTCCAAAAAATGGTTGAATTTCAGCAAACTTAACCATCAAACTGGTTTTTTCACCTGGAATCAAACGCGCTAAAGGTGGTAAAAAATGTTCTTGTGGACCAAGACCAAAAAGTATTAATAGTTGAATTACTAGAAGTACTGAATAGCTCGCTGCCATTAGCGATACAGCCCTTGTGATTGTTTGTACCCTAATGCGATGCCAAAAGGGTAAGGTCATACAGGCAAATATCATGAAATAGCCTTTAAATAAAGTAAACAATGTTGATGCTGTTTTTAAAGCTTCAAAACCAATTGTTTCTAAACCTAAAATATTCGTCCAAAGTGCAGCGAAGGTCAGTCCTAACCATGCCCAATTACACAGGGGTAAGGAATTTTTAATCAGCTTATCTAAACGTAGTCCAGCAATTAGTAAAAAAGCGCTAATTACAGGATAAATAATAGTTTGAAGTCCCAACAACCACCAAACCGGAGTCAAAACAATTGTCCAGTAAATTACCTGTTCAGCAAATGATTTGGCTTCCGTTTTTGGACTATTATTTTTACTAGTTCTACCTGGGGAATTAAATACTAACATTGTTTTGAATAGCGAGTAGCGAGTAGCGAGTAATAAGTAATGAGTAATAAGTAATGAGTAAGAAAGATAGGGTAAGGAGGAGTGAGGGAAGGAAATTAATAATTTATAACTCACTACTTATTACTTGCTACTTGTTTACTGTTTCCCCAATACCTCTAGATACTTTTTGGTGCAGTGTTGTAGTTTAAATTGATTTAGCCAGTCTGTATCTATTTGCTTAATCTCACCTGAAAGCACTTTCAAGATAGCTTCAGCCATTGCTTTTGTATCAGCAACTGGGATTAATTCACCGTATTTACCATTCTTCAAAATCTCTGCTGGCCCGCTTTTACAGTTTGTTGATACTACTGGTGTTCCGACTGCTAAAGCTTCTGCAATCACGTTACCAAAACCTTCCCAAGCAGAGGATAAGACGAAAACTTTACTCGACATCATGTAAGCGTAAGGGTTATCCACAAAACCCAACATCCTGACATCTTTTTGTATTCCTAATTCGTTGATTAAATTGTTTAAGTTATCTTTTTCGGGTCCTTCTCCTAAAATTACCAACCGACATCGACGAACCTGTCTAACTCTGACAAATGCACGTAATAAGGTTGGGTAATCTTTCTGCTGATGCAATCTGCCTACAGCTAAGATAACTGGAGGCTCTTCTGGTTGAAACCACGGATTATTTACTTTTTCTCGTGCTTTAACAAACAGTTCTGGAGTGATAACTGGATTGTAAATTAAATCAATTCTTTTTTTAGGTAAATTAGTGACTTTGACTAAATCTTCTTTGACCCCTTGAGAAACGCTGACAATACCATCAGCCCAAGGGTACAAAAGTCTTGCTGCTAGGGGTGTTAAACGGACTGAAAGCTGTGGAATACGTTTTGCTTCTAAAGAAAGATGGTTGTGTTCGGATACTACTATTTTGGTTGATACTCTAGCAATACGTTTTGCTAACAGAGCTATTTCACAAGGATAATGTAGAGCTGCGAGCATACTGCTAGGGTTTTCTGCTCGTAAATATTCAACTAGTCTGGGTAGGATACCAATTTTTGATTCTGCTTTTAAGTCTATTAGTCTAATTTCTGAGGGTAATTGTTTTAATAAAGAACCACTCGAAGCAGCAAGTACCATATCAACTTTTAGACCTTGTTGTACGAAACCCCGAGCTAAGTTGAGCAATACTCGTTCTGCACCACCACTATAAAGACAGCGAAGAAATATGGAAATATCGGGTGAATAATCAGACATGGTGTAAATTCTTGACCCTATATGATGCAGAAGGTTTCTGGGATATACTTTTCATCAGCTTCAGAACCGCAGCATAATTACGTCGAGCATCCAAACGCTTTTCTGCTATCTGACGACTATGAGCAGCCATACTCGCTATTTTCAGCGGATTATTCTTCAGAGTTCGGAGTGCGATCGCCAAAGCTGTAGCATCCGATGGTGGGATAATTAGACCATTAACTCCATGTTCTACTTGCTCCGATAAGCCACCAATATCAGTAGTAATAACTGGTAAACCTGCTGCCATTGCTTCTGAAACAGCTATACCAAAGCAATCAGCTTCAGTTGGAAAAACGAAGATATCAGCTTGAGCATAAAGTTGTTTTAAACGAGGATTATTAGGAGTTAAATCGCAATATATATTTAGATTATTGATTCCAGTCAATTCGCGTTTTAAATTAGTATCTTTAGTAACGATATCTAAGATAAAATCCTGCTCTAAACCGTTAAGAAAAGCTTCAAGGAGAGTATAACCTCCTTTACGAGCAAAATCTGCTCCAACAAACAGTAACCGTAAGGGATTTTCCTGTGGTTCTATATTTTTGTTGCGTTGAAAATGCCATTTTTCTAAATCTACACCCGGTGGAATTATGATAACTTTTTCATCGGGTATACCGTAATCGTGAATCAATGAGTCCTTTGACCATTTGCACCAAGTTACAATTGCAGCAGCAGCATTATAAGTACTCTTATTCCATTGATATTTAATACGTTCGGCTAAACAATTAGTTTCGACCTGATGATTGTATCCAGCAGCAATACTATCAAAATTAAGCGGGGTAGCGTCGGTAGAAATTATAGTTGGTATGCGATGCATCAAAGGAATAGCAAACAAACCCAATGTCTGAGTATGTAAAAATAATCCATCTAGAGTTTGTAGTTGTATCGCTGATTTTATCGCATTATGAGTTCGTAAACTAACTTTTAGCGACCAATTATTACGAATTAGTGGCAGTTTTGACCAAATATCATTCGTATTTTCTCCCACAGGCATCCAATACGGTTTGATATTAACATCTTTATCTACCCAATACCTCAAATTCTGGTAGTGAGTCACATGTCCTAAAGCTTGTTCTACAATAAAACCAAAATTAAACATTAACTAAAATCCTTATCAGTGAACAGTTATCAGTTATCAGTTAACAATAACATTTAACCTTTAACCTCTAATTTTTTCTACTCATATTGAACTATAGAAATTCCCTGGTTTCTTGTATTCACTAATCCTCGCTCCCGGCTCAAACTTAATATGATTATTTTAATTTTATTTTTCAAGTATCTATATTGTTTGGGAGGTAGAAGAATTACCATTGTGACTTTAAAGAATACTTCAAACATTGTTTTCCAATGGAAAATAACAGATAAATCATTCAAAATCACATTTTTAAAAAACCTCATGGCAAATATGGCATTTTTTTGACCAGAAGGAGATTCTAAAGACTTAAAAGTCAGATAATGATACAGGTTGGTCAAAGATTTTCTTTTTAAATATTTAAGCGATTCAGGAGCGGTATTAAAAGATTTTTCAATAAACTTTAAACAAGCTTTTTCCATTTCCACAACATTTGTAGATACCGAGGAAAAAGACATACGGTATAAGACATCAGCATCGGGAACGGTAACAAAATCATAGCGAGATGCTAAACGCAGCCACATATCCCAATCTTCGGCAAATTTGAGTGATGTGTCAAAATTACCCACATTAATCAATGCTTGTCTACGAATTAAGGGATTAGAACCATTTTCTAGAACATTTTGAATTAACATTTTTTCGTAAGCATTTCCATTAATGCTTATATGATTACCATGACGAAAAAATTCACCGTTCTCATCAATATAGTCTACCCAACTATAAGCAACTGATGCTTGAGGATTGGTTTGTAGAGCTCTTAATTGTTTCTCAAGTTTTTCCGGAGTCCAAATATCATCAGCATCTAAAAAAGAAATAAACTGACCGGAAGCTCGTTCGATTCCACGATTCCGGCTGATGCTGACACCGGATTTTTCATAAGAAAAAACTTTTAAGCGAGAGTCTTTAATAGTATAAATTACATTCAAAGTTAAATCTAGAGAACCATCATTAATTACTATTAGCTCTAGATTTTTATAAGTTTGATTCAATACCGAAAATATTGTTTCCCTAATTGTTTTTTCCCCGTTATACACAGGAATTATTACAGATATGAGTGGTGTATTGTTGGTCATCTTTCGTTTTATTTGTAATTTGACAGAGTAATAGCGAAACACAGGATCATTAAAAACAGGTTTTAATGATTAGCGATTAAAATAAAGCTTTCCGAAGCGTCTAATTAACTGATTGAGTTTTTTATGATATTGAAAAAAGATGTTTGGTTGAAATATACGTATACCGATTAGGTAAATTGAAATAAACGCAAATGGTCGAACGAATAGAGGTAAATTAATCGAAACTATTAAACCTGGAATTATTAGCAAAATTGGAATAAAGCAGGGACTAATAAATTTAGGAAACGACCAGCCCAAGCTTCGACAAGCAACCCACCACCAGTAAAGAGTCCAGCCAATTCCTAATACAATCGCAACAGCCAAACTAACTCCCACAATTCCACCTAGATTTGCTCCAATGATAAAACTACCAACTGCAATAGGAGCTATTTGTAAGTTTACCTTAGCATTAATATCCGGACGACCTTTAGCAACTAGCATGGAAAAAAGTGAAGAATTGATGATACGGAAGTAGGAAAATACAAGTAAACCCGGAATTACTTTTATAATTGGTAGCCACTTTTCTCCAAAAATTATAGTAACTACCTGAGAATCTACACTCAAGAAAATTAAAGCGCTGATTGCAGCCGTTAAAATTGCAGTTTGTTCTACTACTTTTAATAAAGTATTTTGCTGCTGATTATCATCAGAAAGTTGTGCAAAAATTGGCATTCCTAGCTGATTAAATATAGCATTCGCAATAGTTGAAAATGCATTAGTTAACTGGTATGCAAGATTATAGTAACCAAGGCTTGTACTACCTAATAGCTTTCCTACTGCAAAATTATCAATGTTAAAGTTGGTATACAAACCAAAGCTTGAAGCAATGGTACCAAAGTAGAAAGATTGAACTTCTGATTTAACTTCTGCATCAATTTGTAACCTAAATTTAT
>ERZ1740062.639-NODE-639-length-17268-cov-4.995178_pt1 | contig 17268 bp, 17 predicted proteins | sample MGYA00581741_ERZ1740062 | MGnify/ENA primary metagenome ERZ1740062 (study PRJEB43018, sample SAMN04849747) | marine metagenome | isolation source: floating plastic debris | place: Pacific Ocean | collected 2008-09-01 | study: EMG produced TPA metagenomics assembly...
GATTCTTGATTACGACCCTACCATCCCGCAACATTTGCTGGGTGACCCCATAAAACTATCACAGATTTTCATGAATCTAGTGGGTAATGCCCTCAAATTCACGAAAAAAGGAAAAGTAGAGGTGATTGCAAAGTTGCTCCAAAAATCTGAGGAAGAAGTCAAACTGTATTTTGAAGTAAAAGACAACGGTATCGGTATTTCTGAAGAACAACAGAAAAACATCTTTGATAGCTTTGAGCAAGGCTCTGTACAAATCAATAGGGAATATGGAGGTACTGGATTAGGTTTGACCATCGTGAAAAGTTTGCTAGGGCTATTCGACAGTAAAATCCATTTAGAGAGTGCCGTAGGTCATGGAAGTTCATTCTTCTTTGAAATGGACCTGAAATGCGATGTGGCCGTATTGCAAGATGTAGCATTCGAATTGGACCCTGAAGGTTTTGATTTTAAAGGTCTGCACTTACTTGTGGTGGAAGACAACAAAATCAATCAGGTGATTACCAAAAAGATGTTGAACAAAAAAGAGATTACCTGCGATATTGCCAACAACGGTAACGAAGCAATTGATTCAGCAAAGGCGAACACTTACGACGCCATTTTAATGGATATTCATATGCCTGGGATTAGTGGTGAAGAAGCTACACGCCAAATTCGAAAGTTCGATAAGGAAATCCCAATCATAGCCCTAACAGCAATCTCTCTAGACGACAGTTTGGAAAGTTTCTACCAAGCCGGCTGTAACGATGTGGTGACCAAACCCTTCAAACCTGAGGTATTCTACCAAAAAATAGGGGAAAATATCTTCAAAAAGAAAATTGGAGTATAAGTTAGTCCAATAGTGACTTGACAGTTTTTTCTAAAAAATTTTCGTCCTCTTTTGAGAAGGTGTGTTTCACACTTAGGTACAATGCATTCTTCAAACGACCTTCCAAGCGTACATAGTCTTTTTCAGTAGTAATGATATAATCATACTGCTGAAAACGCGTCAGTTCGCTATCGGTAAATGTATGGTGGTCGGGGAAATCTAAATGTTCAAAGGGGAAACCTTTACTTTTTAAATGTTTAAGAAAAAGCGCTGGGTTGGCAATACCCGTAACTACCCCAACTTTTTTGGAAGACAACTGGTCCCATCCAAACTGAACCCCTTCTCGGTTTTGAGGTTTTTCCGCATACGAAAACCAGCAAAACAATACTTTTTGATGAGACAAAGGACTCAACTTTTTTTCAAAAGCCTTTCTTTCTTCACTACTGATATTTTCAGGGCACTTGGTCACTACAATAACATCCGCGCGCTTGGCAGCCACTTTGTGGTCCCTTAAATCTCCTGTCGGAAGGTACCAATCGGAAACATAGGGTTTGGCAAAGGTTGTTAACAGTATGGAAGATGTTGGTTGGATACGTCTGTGTTGAAAAGCGTCGTCCAATAACACCAGTTTTGCTTTGGATTGTGCTTTCAACCGCTTCACCCCTTCTACCCTATCTGCCTCTACTGCAACCGTAATTTTTGGGAACTTGCTATGAATTTGATAGGGTTCATCCCCTAAGTCAGAGACTGTGCTCTTTTCATCCGCCAAAAGGAAACCTTGAGACTTACGTTTATATCCTCGACTAAGCACCGCAACAGGCACACCATCCAGCAGTTCAATCAGATACTCAATCATTGGGGTTTTACCGGTTCCACCCACACTCAAATTCCCAACACATAAGGTGGGTATGTTTACAGTATGTGATTTGAACCATCCAGAATCGTAAAAAAGGTTTCGTACAAAAACTACCATTGCATAAAGCAAGGAAATAGGGAACGCCAGTATTCGCAATACTTGAAGCATAGGGCGAAAATATATATTTTATCTTTAGGCCATAACTGAATTTCATGACCGTAAAAGATGTCGGCCAAATCCTAGAAGGTTTGGCGCCCTTGAAACACGCTGAAGATTTTGACAATGTTGGATTGTTAGTTGGGAATGCGGATGCCGAAGTCTCGGGCATTTTGGTGACCCTGGATACCTTAGAGAACGTGGTGGAAGAAGCAATCGAAAAGAAATGTAATCTGATTGTTAGTTTTCATCCTATTCTCTTCGCTGGAATCAAAAGGTTAACGGGAGCTACCTACGTCGAGCGGGTGCTCATGAAGTGTATTGCGAATAACATTTCCATTTATTGTGTACATACCGCATTGGACAATAGTCCTTTAGGCGTCAATCATAAAATTTGTGAAGTGCTCGGTCTTGAAGACAGCAAAATTCTTATTCCCAAGAAAGGTACACTTAAAAAACTGACCACTTACGTTCCCGAAGGCAAAGCAAATGAAGTAGCCCAAGCGCTCTTTTCCGGAGGTGCAGGCGCAATTGGTCAATACCAAGATTGTAGTTTTCGTACTTCGGGTATGGGAACTTTTACCGCAACCGATGGTGCATCACCAGCAGCGGGAAGTGTTGGCAAACACCATCAAGAACCCGAAATGCAATTGAACATGGTGTATTCCTTTGAGTTGGAATCCAAAATCGTGAAGGCGTTATTGGATGCTCATCCGTACGAAGAAGTGGCTTATGAACTCATTACTTTGGACAATCCTCAACCCTATTTGGGTATGGGTCGCCAGGGAACTTTACCCGAAGCGCTTTCCGAAACCCGCTTTTTGGACCTTTTAAAAGAAAAATTCAATCTTAGTATGGTCAGACACTCACCATTTTTGGAAAAACCCATCCAAAAGGTAGCCGTTTTAGGAGGCAGTGGTGCCTTTGCCATTGGAGCGGCCAACGCCGCTGGGGCTGATGCTTTTATCACCGCAGACATGAAATACCACCAGATTTTTGAAGCCGAAAACCAAATCCTGCTAGCAGATGTGGGACACTTTGAGTCAGAGCAGTTTACAAAACAGCTTTTGGTCGATTATCTTACAAAAAAAATTCCTAATTTTGCAGTCTCTTTAGCGGAAAGTATAACAAATCCCATTAAGTACTTTTAATTTATGGCGAATAAAACTGACAACATCACGGTTGAAGAAAAACTACGAGCGTTGTACGACCTTCAATTGATAGACTCCAGAGTTGACGAGATTCGAAATGTGCGAGGCGAACTTCCTTTGGAAGTACAAGACCTTGAAGATGAGGTGTTAGGATTGAAAACCCGAATGGACAAACTCAAAACCGATGTTGAAACCGTCAACTTTGAAATTGCCGCCAAAAAGAACCTTATCGAAGAATCCAAAGCTTTGATAAAAAAGTATGCCGAGCAGCAGAAAAATGTTCGAAACAGCCGAGAGTTCAACTCCTTGAGCAAAGAAGTTGAGTTCCAAGAATTGGAAATCCAATTGGCGGAAAAAAACATCAAAGAGTTCAAGGCGCAAATTGAGCAGAAAAAAGAGGTCATTTCCGATACCAAAGAAAAATTGACCGAGCGTGAAAACCACCTTAAACACAAAAAAGGGGAATTGGACGCGATTCTGGCTGAAACCGAAAAAGAAGAAAAAGCGCTTTTGAAAAAGTCAGAAGAGTTTGAAGAGAAAATAGAAGACCGATTGATTCATGCCTACAAGCGTATACGTCACAACGTAAAAAATGGACTTGCTGTAGTACCCGTAGAACGAGGTGCTTCAGGTGGTTCTTTCTTCACCATTCCTCCCCAAGTTCAGGTTGAAATTGCTTCTCGCAAGAAAATTATTACCGATGAGCACAGTGGACGAATCTTGGTTGACCCTTTGTTGGCGGAAGAAGAACAAGAGAAAATGGAAGCCTTGTTTGCAAAAATCTAACAAAAGCTTTTAACACATACCGAACCGCCCTTGAGGCGGTTTTTTTGTTTCTTTATGGAGATGAAACGTGCTTTCCCCCTACTCCTCTTGACCTTTTGCACTACCCTTTCTGCACAAGACTGGGATGCCTACCGCTGGAAAAACCGTTTACTCATTTTGGTCGCTTCCGAATCAAATAATGCTTCGTTGAACGCACAACGCAAGGCTTTTGAGAAAAACCCCAAAGCACTCACCGAAAGGGACCTTTTGCTGTTTGCGGTCAAGACTAACGCGAAAACACTGTCTAAATTCTCCATAACGCCAGATTTTGAAGGTGTTCTCCTCATTGGAAAAGATGGTGGCTTAAAATTTCAAGCACCTTTTCCCGTAGACCCAAATACCATCTTTGACCGCGTTGATAGCATGCCCATGCGACGGGCTGAAATGCGTAAGTACAAGTGATAATGAATGTTGGCATTGAAGCACGACTACCTCAGTTGGATATCATCTGACGAAAAATTGAGTTATTTTCTTCGTTTATTTCTGAAATAAACATTTCATCTGAAAAGGAATCCAAGTAAAGTCCCGCATTGAAAAAGACATCTTTTAGGTTCAAATAAGACTCTGTCCCTTCTACAAATTGCTCAAATTCCTTAGTAAAATCAGTACCGGCAACCTCGTTTAGCGCCTCGAGTACATGGCTGTTGTTTATTTTTTTATTTTTCAAACCATATTTTTCCTTTAAAAGGAACATCACGTCATCCAAACTTTTCTGACCCTTTTTGAGCCTTCTAATTTCGATATCAAAAAATAATGCCATAGTTGCACCTCCCCCGTATAGAAATAACCAATTTTTGCCTTTCTCATCTCCAGCATGAACTAAACTAACGGGTTTTTCTGGCCACATTTTTTTGGAAATAAAGTATCGGGTAAGGTAGTGTTCAACTTTCCTAAAATACGTTTCTTTATCGATGACACCTGTTCTTAACAAAGATAGACTGGCATAGTATTCTGTGAATCCTTCGCTAAACCAGTACAAATCGTTCAGATTGTCCCCCACCAAAAAGTTCGCACCATTCCAATAATGAAACATTTCATGCGCCATAGTGTTTGCCCATACTATCAACCTTCTTTCGATACCATCCGATGTAACCACCTGATTAAAGCTGTCGTGAAATGATTCCCCATCATCTTCATCGGCCGACCTAATGGAAACAAGATAATTTCTATCTGGAGTACCTTGAAAAATCCTGCTGAATTCATTCAACTGCTTTTGTAGAATATCTACAAACCACTCGTTATGATTTTCCAATTTGCTTTCTACTGCAATTATGAGGTCCATTGGACCGTTGGAGATTTTTTGTTTGTAAAAGTCCCCGAGCACCAAGGAGTTGTTCACCAAATTAATCCAAGAATCCACGTAATATTTCTTTGGAGTCACCTGGTCCCAATTCGTCGCAATTTTCCAATTTTCGGGTATCTCAAATTGTACGCTGGAAGCCTCCGTTCCTGGAGAATAAATAAAAAGTGCCTTGGTAACCAAAAAATGAGCTGTATCGGTCACTTCGGGTCTGGAATCTATACCTCCCGCTGGATTCCAATCATACTCATGGTGGTTGAAATTTACTTGATATGAAATTGAAAGTGCGGTGCCATCTTTTCCATCCACACGCCATGAACCCCATCCCTCTTTTTCAATAATGGAATACTCAATTGGTTTCCCTTTGGCCGATTGTACTTTTAGGTTTGTTACGAAGGTTGCCCATCCATTTGGTAACCAAGGATGACCCCAAGCGGCCATTTTTATCACACTGTCTTTTAATTTCAGTTTTGCGCTAACCATCGCGATATTTCTATTTTCGCTGGGGAAAGAAATAACATATTCATTTACATTTTCACCCACATTCTCTTGCCCAAAGGCTGAGCTGCAAAACAGGCACCATAGTATGATCAAAGAGAAAGCGGTTTTTAAGCTTCTATGGCGTACAACAAAATGGATAAACCGTAATCTTTCGTAGAGGAGTTTGGCATTCATAAATTGGTTTTTTGATTGTTGAGATATTGATTTTTCAGTTGGTTTCTATACTTGAAATGATGAATCGTTTCAGGGAGTACCTTTGTTTTCAGAAATGGTTACAGATTTCTTAGACTATTGGGATTTGGTGCTTCTAAATGGGTTCTTAGTGCTCTATTTCATACTTGCCGTTTGGTGCTTGGTGCTTCATACCTGACCTTGTTACCAACTTCCATCTCCCCAAAAACCCCACCTAACTTTGGTTTTCTACCGTTCAACGCTACACTTCTATTTATCAATTGATTAAGAGCTAGATTGAATGGAAACAAACCTCAAATTTTTGAACCATGCAAACAAAATACTATGCTTACTACACGTTTTTAGGGCTGTTTTCCACCATGATTTTAGCCTCACTTTTCAAACACCTATTCATGTACGAACAAATGGTTTTGGAATATGCCAAACTAGGATATCCTGAACACCTTATTCAGCCGTTGGCCATTGCGCAAGCGGTCGGATTGGGCACGATTTGGTACAACCGAAGCAAACGCCTTTTGGAATGGGCCTACGCCGGTTTCATACTAAATCTAGTGTTTGCCATTATCGCACACTACGTTTCAAAATATGGGAATGGAGCGCCAGCTGTGATTTGTCTGGTGCTATTGTTCTCTACCTACTTTTTGGACAAAAGACGAATCTCCAAACGAAAGACTGAAGAAGATTACGCTATGGTGGCGTAAATATAGGATTGGGAAAAGAGTAGAAAATCCAGTTGCTTTCATAAAAGGGCCAAGATTTTCTGCTCCACCTTATCCGAATCCCAAAGTGATTCGATGTTGGGCATTTGCAATATCTCTTGCATGATAGCTTCCTGTTTATCTCCTATCGCCAAGGCTTCGGCGTAGGGACGTTCTGAAAAAGTAACGCGGCGGTAGACGGGAGTCCATTTATCTGGATGTTTCTCTGCGAAGTGCTTCTCTATTTTCTTTTGGAGCAAAAAGTTGGGGTCAGCGGTTTTGCTGCTCATCTCCATAAAGTTGCGATAACTCAATTCCGCAATGGCATCGGCATTGGGCTTTCGGGTTTCCTGATACGCTTTAAAGGTAGCCTCCCAATTATCGCCATGTGTTTGGATGAGTTGGTCCAATTCATAAATATCTTCAAAACCCGCATTCATGCCTTGCCCGTAAAAAGGAACCACGGCGTGAGCCGAATCTCCAACCAAAGCAACCTTATTCCAATACGTCCAAGGATAACACTTCATGGTCACCATCGCACTGGTTGGGTTATTGAAAAAGTCTTCCGTCAAATTTTCAATTTCCTTGCGTACGTTAGGGAAATACGTTTTGAAAAAGGCCTTTGCTTCTTTTTTCGTGGTAATGTTCTCAAAAGATACCTCACCCTCAAAAGGCATAAACAAGGTACAGGTAAAACTACCATCCAAATTGGGCATCGCAATCAACATGAACTTGCCACGTGGCCATATATGAAAAGAGTGCTTGTCCAGCTTATGTTGTCCATTTTCGTCAGGTGGAATGGTCAACTCTTTATAGCCAACATTGATAAAATCTTGTGAGTAATCAAACCGACTACGGCGTTGCATCTTATGCCGAACTCGAGAAAAAGCGCCATCACAACCAAAAACCAAATCAAAATCATAGGCTTTCCATTTGCTTTTTTCAGACTTTCCGGTGTAAACCCTTGCTTTAGGCAAATCCACATCCCAGACCTTTTCCTCAAATCGGAAAACGGCTCCTTCCGCTTCTGCCAAATCAATCATTCTTCGGTTGAGCACGCCGCGTGAAATAGACCAAATGGCTTCCCCTTCATGTCCGTACTTTTGAAAGTATAGCGGCTTATCGTTGACGTGGAGAGCACGTTGGTAGAGCGGAATGGCAATTTCCTTAATGGTTTCCTCCAAACCAACGGCGCGCAAGGCTTTCCAACCCCTTGTGCTCATCGCAAGGTTAATGGACCGTCCAGAGAACTCCACGGTTCGGATATCTGGTCTTCGGTCAAAAATAGTGACTTGGTGTCCGTAACGCTTTAAATAAACCGCCAGCAACGAACCAACCAATCCTGAACCGATAATCGCAATGTTTTTGGGTGTATGGGCCATTGAGCCTTTGGGAACCTTTACGAGTGAACCACGAAAATAGCGATTTCACCGCATTTTGCTAAGTACACCACCCTAGCATAGCGAAGAATTTAGTATTTTTGTTTATTGTTTTTTTTAAAAAATTAAACAAAGATGCGATATTTCAATAGCAATGCCGTAGAAGAACTTCCCAGCAGGTACCGGGCGAATCTTATCAATACTATTACCGGATACAAATCTGCAAACCTTGTTGGGACCGTTAACCGTTCGGGTAGGGCTAATGTCGCCATATTCAATTCGGTGGTGCATTTGGGCAGCAACCCCGCGCTTCTTGGGTTTGTGCTGCGGCCACTTACCGTGCGCCGAGACACCTATCGTAATATTAGCGAGAATCGCTCTTTCACCGTAAATGCCGTTACTCAGGAAATATATGAAGCAGCGCATCAGACCGCCGCAAAATTCGAAGAAAACGAGTCGGAATTCGAGAGAACTGGATTGCAACCCCTATTTCGGGAAGGACATATGGCACCTTTCGTGTCTGAAAGTCCCATTCAATTGGGGTGTACCTATATGAACGAATATCCCATCATGGAAAACGGATGCATTTTCATTGTTGGACGGATTGACCACATCCACGTTAATGAATCGTTGTTAACTGAGGATTTGTGGGCAAAATTGGATGAAGAGCAAATTGTTTCCATTGTCGGCCTTGATGGCTATGCAGCGCCCAAAATTAAGGACCGCCTCGCCTATGCACGACCCGATGAATCCGCGAAGAGCATCTTGCATGGCGCACAAAAAGTCTAATCTTCCCCAAAAGATTTGCGCAAGTTGTGGGAGGCCATTTACTTGGCGAAAAAAGTGGGAGCGAGACTGGGACAATGTAAAGTACTGTAGCGTGCGCTGCAAAAAATCGAAAACACTATGAAAAACGCCCTGCTGTGGTTTCGCAACGACCTCAGAACCGCAGACCATCAAGGATTGACCAAAGCCGCGAAAGCGGAAAAAGTAATTGCGGTCTACTGTTTTGATCCAAGACACTATACTGATACCCCATATGGTTTCAAGAAGACCGAAAAGTTTCGCGCCAAACTTTTGATTGAAACGGTAAAAGAGCTACGACGGCAGCTGGCAAAGTTGAACATTTCGCTATTGGTGTATCATGACCAACCCGAATCCGTTATTCCAAATATCACCTAGGAATTTTCAATCGATTCCTTGATTTTTCAAAAGGAGTGGACCCAAGAAGAAGTAGTGGCACAAAATGAGGTGAAGAAAAATATTCCCGAAGCGGTTAAAATGCTGTCATATTACGACCAGTTCTTATTCCACCCTAGTGATATTCCTTTTCAATCTTTTCAGGACGTTCCGCAAGTCTTTACACAATTTCGAAAGGCTTGTGAAAAGAATGCCAAGATATTCCCTGCCCTGCCGATTCCTAGAGCGATGCCAAAGGAGAATCGACTCCATCAGGACACTCCCATTCCTTCACTAGAGGATTTGGAATTAGAAATTCCTGAGGCTGAACCCCGTAGTGCATTTCCTTTTTTAGGAGGTGAAACGGAAGCTTTAAAGCGTTTAGACCATTATTTCTGGAAAACCGGGAAACTCGCGTATTACAAAAAAACCCGCAACGGTCTGGTAGGGATAGATTATAGTTCAAAGTTCTCTCCATGGCTCGCTAACGGTAGCATTTCTGCACGAACCATTTATCATGAAGTAAAGCGATTTGAACGCGAAGTAAAAAAGAATCAAGACACCTATTGGTTGGTTTTTGAACTGATTTGGCGGGATTACTTCAAATACGTTTCCTTGAAGTATGGCAATGCTATTTTCAAAATTGGGGGCATTCTAGAAAAAAACTACGCTTGGAAAAATGACCCTAGACATTTTCAGGCATGGACCGAGGGCAGCACGTTTGAATCTTTCGTCAACGCCAATATGATTGAATTGGCACGCACGGGCTGGATGAGCAATCGGGGACGACAAAATGTAGCAAGTTATTGGGCAAAGGAGCTGGAACAAGACTGGCGTATTGGCGCCGCCTACTTTGAGGCAATGCTTATAGACTATGATGTGCACAGCAATTGGGGCAATTGGATGTACAACAGCGGCGTGGGCAATGACCCACGCGACCGGAAATTCAATATCAAACGCCAAGCAGATATGTATGATAGCAATGGCCGGTTCCAAAAGCAGTGGCTACAAGAAACATTATTCTAGCGGAAAGGAAACTTCGAAGAGCCCTTGGATATATTTAGGGATTATTTAACAGGGTACCCTTAAACTTTTGGTACCATTATTGCCGTAGATATAATGAAGTAAAATATTCCGCCTAGGCGTCCATATATATGCAAAAAGTCCTTTGAAATAAATTTCGAAGGACTTTTTCCCTTTTATGTAGCAGTGTTTATTCTAAAATACCGTCCACGATACCGTATTCCACTGATTCTTCAGCACCCATCCAATAATCACGGTCAAAATCTTTCATGACCTTTTCGAAGGTTTGTCCACAGTTGTCTGCCAATATGTGTGCGCCAAGCTCTTTCGTCTTAATAATCTCTCGGGCTTGAATTTCAATATTCGACGCTTGTCCTTGTGCGCCTCCACTCGGTTGGTGAATCATGACACGGGCGTGGGGTTGAATAAAACGACGTCCTTTTTCTCCGACAGATAGCAGAATGGACCCCATAGAGGCGGCCAGACCAGAACATACGGTAGAAACCGGGCTTTTGATTTGTTTTATGGTATCATACATCGCAAATCCTGACGTAACATATCCGCCTGGACTGTTGATAATCAATTGAATTTCGTCATTGCTTTGCAAATCAAGGTACATCAAACGGTCAATAACGTGTTTTGCCGAATCATCATCCACCATACCCCATAAAAATACCTTTCGCTCTTCAAGCAATTTTTCGTGAATCAAATCACTGACTTTTCCCTTTTTTGAACTCATGTCTTCTTTAATTGTACATATCAAAATTAATCAAATTAAAGGGAAACTGTGCAGCCGCACAACCATCAGAATTTGAGAATTTTAGGACTTGACTTCTACTTTGGTCGAGGTCACATCCTTTATTGGTATCACGTATTTGCCCGATTTGGTCACCAAGGTCACACTGTTGTTTTCAATCGCTTCGATAGAGCCTGCCAAATCTCCTATCACAACCTTATCCCCCACGGCATAGGTTCTTCGTGTGTAAAAAGACCGCAGCAAATCGGTGATAATGTCTCGAGAACCTAGGCCAACTCCAATAGCAAATGCCAACAGAAAGGCGCCCAGAATCATGGTTATGTTATTGGTGATGATGGTCGTATCAATTCCCGCTTGATTCAAGGCCGTAATCGAAATAAAAATCACGATAATGTAAAACAACAAGTTGCTCACCACATTCGAACCCGAAAACTCCAGACTTTCAAACAGTTTCTTGACTGTGTTCTTGACAAAATTACCGACATAGAGTCCAATCATCATCAAGGCCAGCGCACTAAACAATCTCGGTAGGTAACGGAGCAGGTTTCCAATTTCTGTAGAGATGATTTCCCAGCTCAAAATATCAGCAGCTACAATCAAAAAGACCAAGAGCAGCAACCATTTGACGAAGCCCAATACTATTTTGATGATATCCAACTTGAATCCTCCTTTTCCGAAGAGGTCCATCTCGTTGATTTTATCGCTTAACTTGTCCATTTTGGCCAACTTCAAGACTTTTCCCAAAACGAACAATACGATTTTGGTGACTAGCCATCCTATGACCAAAATAATGAGTGCCCCAATAATTTTTGGGAGGGCTGAGGCAATATCCCGCCCCATCGTAATTAATGAGTTAAACGTGAGTTCTTTCCATTCGTTTATTGTTTCCATGGCTTATGTTTTTTTGTTATCAACTATTTTTTTGTGTTCTAAAAAGGCGTTTTAAAGCGGCTCCCAAATTAAAAGAGAAGAGCGACCCCATGTCCATAATCAGTTTGGCAGCGGCAATGTCGTTCATTACCTTCTTTTTCATGCCTGGTGGTACCTCTCGCAAGGAGGCTTCCAATTCTTTAAATGGATTTCTCATTTTTGCCATAGCTACAAGGTGTTATAGGATTCCATTAATCTTTCTTTAGCGCGTTTCAAACGCATTTTTACTGCGCTTTCTCCAATTTCCATCAGGGTAATCAGCTCTTTGATGCTGGCCCCATCTTGGTATTTCAATAACAAAATTGAACGGTCTTCTGCCGAAATCAAAGTCAAGGCCTTTTCCAACTTCTTGGCTTTTAGCTCCAAAAGGCTTTCGTCAGGTACTTCCTCCGTCAATTTGTGTTCCGAGTCTTCGACAGGCACCGACCTATCACTCATTTTACGTTGTTTGTTTCGGTTTACATAGTTCACGCAAAAGTTATAGGTGAACGAATACAGCCAAGTTGAAAACTTCGACTTTCCCTTAAACGATTTCAGTTTGATAAAAAGTTGAAGAAACACGTCTTGTGTTAAATCTTCCGCTTCATCTTGCGACCGGGCAAAACCATAACATTTGTTATAGACCATCTTGGCATACCGGTCGTACAGTATACCGAACAACAACGGATTGTTGTTTTTCACTATTCGTGCAACCAACTCTTCGTCCGTTAGTTGTGCAAATGAATCATCCCCGCCCACTGCTTTCTTATCAAGATTGTTTACAAGAATTAGAAACAGACGCTTTAAAAAAGTCACTTTGGCGGGTTTAGTGTCAGTGATTTCCTAAACAAGATACTTGAAATCACGGTATCTTTGATGAAAACCCAAGGATGAAACATTTACTTCCTATTTTATTGCTCGTCTTTTTAGCTACCGCGTGCAAAACCGAAACCAAGAAGGAGTCAATTGAACCCGAACCCGAGCTTAGTATTTTGGAAAAAGTAGCCAACGCGCATGGTTATGAGCAATGGAAAGATGTACAAGAAATTGCTTTCACCTTCAATGTAGACCGGGATACCATTCATTTTGAGCGGACTTGGATATGGGAAACCAAAACCAACCAGATTACCTCTATTTCAGGACAGGATACCTTAGTTTACAACCGTAATGAAATGGATAGCGTCGCTTACAAAGCCAATCGCGGATTTATCAATGACCGCTATTGGGCCATGGCGCCGTTCAACATGATGTGGGATAAAGAAAACTTCAAATATGAGCATATGGAGAAGGCGCTTGCACCCGTAAGCCAAGATAGTCTACAAAAGCTGACGTTGGTATATGGTGAAGAAGGCGGTTACACGCCAGGAGATGCCTTTGACTTTTATTTGGGAGATGATTTTAAAGTGCGTGAATGGGTTTTCCGCAAGGGCAATCAAGAAGAACCTTCCATGACAACTACCTGGGAAAACTATCAATCTATTGATGGTTTTCAGTTTGCGCAGGACCACAAGCGACAGGGAACCGATGCTTTCAATATTGCGATTACCGGTATCAAAATAAAATAGGAGATTACCTTTTTCGCCGCAAAGAGAAGGTTATTAACAGAATCAGTAACACATAGGCCAAAAGGGTCATAAAACTGATTCGAAGGGAAAATTCTTCCGCTAAAAACCCAAGAATTACAGGGCCCATCAAAAACCCTAAATAACCTGTGCCTGCAATAAAGGATACCCCTTTTGCAGCATCTACGCCTTTTACATTGCCTCCAATTCGAAATAGTTCTGGAACGATTACAGAAAAACCTAGACCATTCAACGCAAAACCAATAATAGCCCAATGGGTCTGACCCGTGAGCACCAATACATATCCGACAGCGGCAATAATGGCTCCCAACGCCACTATGTTTACAGCGCCAATGCGCGCGCTAATACCATCACCTAAAAAGCGTCCCAAGGTCATGGCCGTGCTAAAGGCTAAGAATCCTGCTCCAATAAAAGCTTCCGGGGCAAAAGTGACTTCCTTAAGGTACAATCCGCTCCAGTCCACAATGGCCCCTTCGCTGCCGAACGCAACAAACCCAATGATTCCCAGTAGAAAGAGTGGTTTAAACAGTTTAAAACTAAAAGCCTCCTTTTGAATGGGTTCAGATTTGATAGCGAAATAGTGTTTTTTGACATATAAATTGATGCCAAAAACCAAAATGACTATCAATAGCATGTGTAAAAAAGGACTGTCCAGCACCGGAATCAAAAAACTGCCCAACCCGGCAATTACCCCTCCCAAACTAAAGAAACCGTGGGCCGCCGACATAAAGTTTTGTTTCTCTTTTTTCTCAATTTCAGCCACCAAAGTGTTCATGGAAATATCCGTTATACCGTTCGAGGCACCAAACATAAAAAGAGCCAACATGAGAAGATAGTAGTTCGGCACAACTAATGGAAAAAGTGCGGCAAGACTGCTTAACACCACACCATACCATGTAGCTCTGCCCACACCGACACGATTGATGATGTAAGGCGCCAGAGGAAAAATGGCAAAAACCCCCAAGGACAAACAGAATAAAGCGATTCCCAAATCAGCTTTATCAATTTGAAGTTGCTCCTTGACGGTTGGAATGTAAATCGCCCAAGTACCGAACCAGATGTTCAGACTGGCAAAAACCCAGGATGGGGCAAAGTACTTCGGATTCGATAAAATAAGTCGTAGTGATTTCATACAAATCAAAAAATATGGGACATATCCTCTCCTAAGGTTTTGTTTTGGTTCAATCCTTCAATAACCTCCATTTCTGTCTCTGACAATTCAAAATCAAAAATGTTGATGTTCTCCTTTATCCGTTTTGTAGTCACTGATTTGGGGATAACAGCAACGCCCCTTTGCACCAACCACCGCAAGGAAATGTGAACTGGAGATTTTTCATATTTATTTCCAATTTCAACGAGCTCAGGAATTTTCAGAACTTCACCCATCATTATAGGACGCCAAGCTTCAAGTTGGATTCCATATTGATGAGCAAAAGCCAATAACTCTGGTTGACTGTGATGTGGATGCATTTCTATCTGATTCACAGCAGGAATTAAATCGGAATATTCCATGAGGTCTTGCAATTGGTCAATACCAAAGTTGCATACACCAATGGCCTTTGCCAAACCCTTTTTATATATCTCTTCCATGGCGCGATACGTATCTTTATATTTCGACCTGACTGGCCAGTGAATCAGATACAAATCCACATAATCGGTTTGCAATCGGTTTAAGCTTCTTTCGAAAGCTTTCAATGTTGCAGCATATCCTTGTTCGGTATTCCACACTTTGGTTCCCAAGAAAATATCTTCCCGTTGCACTCCACTCTTTTGAATGGCTTTGCCCACTCCCTCTTCATTCTTGTACGCAGAAGCTGTATCAATTTTCCGATATCCAGATTCTAACGCAGAAACGACAGCATTTTCAACTTCTTCGTCATTTTTAGCAAAAAGAACCCCCAAACCAACCTTGGGCATCTTTACTTGATTGTTCAAATGGAAATACTCCATTGCGGTGATGGTTTTCATTCTAATATTTTTAATCGACTGTTCGCAAAACAAAGTAAGCTGGATTTCTATGGTCTTTTTAGCATAAAGTATTCGACTTTTAATACATTTTATTCTTTTTACTAGAAATACACAAACCTATTTGGTAGTTTAGTCGTATGAAGCCTATTCTTGAGCATGTCAATGTCGATAAAAAGCAGTCCGTTAAAATCAGAACGTACACTGCCGCTGACCAATGCTCGCCCAGTGGTTGGCACATTCACCCTGAATACGAAATGGTATTCATTAAAAATGGCAATGGGGTTTTGAATATTGGCTCCCAAAAAATCCCATATGAAAACGGAGTATTGGTATTTCTAGCGGGGAATATTCCTCACACCGACTTCGGAAATCAAGATTTCCCAAACAATCGTGAAGTAGTTATTCAATTCAAAAAGGACTTTATTTCGAATCGACTTTATGCGTTCCCAGAGTTGGGCAGCATACAAGACTTTCTGGAAGAAGCTAAAGATGTGATGGTTTTCGAAGACCAAATCAAAACTGAACTTGCTTCAAAATTCTTACGTTTTGAGCATTTAGATGATGTTGGAAAACTGATTAATCTGCTCGACATCTTACGAAAGTTGTCCAGAACCAAATCCCTAGAAAACCTGATGGAAGGTGTGACGGCACCTTCCCAAAAGCATAGTGACATCAAACGCCTCGAAACGGTTTTTGAATACGTAAATACACACTACGCCCAAACCATTACGTTATCGGATATGGCGGACAAGCTAGGGTTGACTACCAATTCGTTTAGCCGTTTTTTCAAGCAAATGACCCAACGTCGTTTTGTGTATTTCTTAAATGATTTCAGGATTCAAAAGGCAGCAGAATTATTTAAAAACAGTGACGATACGGTGAACCAGGTGATGTACCAATGTGGCTTTACCAATCCTTCGTATTTCACCAAGCAGTTTCGACATTATCGAAAAATGACGCCCACTACCTACCTCAAACTACTTCGCAACAGATGATTTTGAAAGGATTCCAGCCTTCAAAACTTGCCCAAAGCGATACATATCTTCAAACGAGCAATAGAATGGTGCTGGAGCCAATCGAATAACATTAGGCTCCCGCCAATCTGTGATGACGCCATGGCTCATTAAATAATCGAAAAGCGCTCTCCCCTCGCCATGAAGGAAAACGGAAAGTTGACAACCCCTATCTTTCGGGGTGATGATTTCAAATCTTGATGCTACTTGGGCATCTATATCATGAAGTACATGTTCCAAAAAGGACACTATTTTTTGTTGTTTTTCAATCAACGTAGGCATACCCACCGCATCAAACAATTCCAAAGAAGCCAAGTAAGGTGCTAAAGATAAAATGGGAGGATTGCTCAACTGCCAAGCATCTGCCGTATGGATAGGGTCAAACTCGGGCTCCATTATAAACCGGGTTTCTTTTTTGGTGCCCCACCACCCTTCGAAACGGGGAATGTCTTTTTGGTTTAAATACTTTTCATTCACGAAAATCCCAGAGGCATTGCCTGGTCCGCTGTTCAAATATTTATAACTGCACCAAGCTGCAAAATCCACATCCCAATCGTGAAGGGACATGGCCACATTACCTGCGGCGTGCGCCAAATCCCAACCCACCATGGCCCCAGCAGCTTTACTAGCTTGTGTTATGGCCTGCATATCCAAGACTTGTCCGTTGTAGTAATTCACCCCACCCATCAAGACCAAGGCAATTTCATCGGCATTGGTTTGAATGGCATCTAGAATATCTTGTGTTTCCCAAGCGTGTTTTCCTTCAGGTTTTTTTACCTCAATCAAGGCTTTTTCAGGGTCCAAACCATGAAAACGCAGTTGGCTTTTCAACATATACTGGTCCGAAGGGAACGCCTTTTCTTCACAAAGAATTTTAAATCGTTTGGCTGTAGGACGATAAAAGGAAACCATCAAAAGGTGCAAGTTTATCGTAAGGGTATTCATGATGGAGATTTCCTCCGGTTTTGCTCCT
>ERZ1740062.640-NODE-640-length-17228-cov-5.202236_pt1 | contig 17228 bp, 16 predicted proteins | sample MGYA00581741_ERZ1740062 | MGnify/ENA primary metagenome ERZ1740062 (study PRJEB43018, sample SAMN04849747) | marine metagenome | isolation source: floating plastic debris | place: Pacific Ocean | collected 2008-09-01 | study: EMG produced TPA metagenomics assembly...
CATGAGTTTTACCATATTTCAAAAATACTTTACGGGGAATTCCCAAAAACTGATATCTGTCATGTTTTAAGAATACCCCTCAGGTCAACTTTGTCCCAGGTAAGCAAAAGTGTATGGAAAATCGGGTATGTTATCATTGTGGAGACACTTGTGGCAAACATTCCATTTATCATGATGGAAAGGATTTTTGCTGCCATGGTTGTAAAACCGTGTATTCCATTTTTACCGAAAACGGGTTGGATCAGTTTTATGAACTGGAAGCTCGAGCTGGTTCTTCTCCTTTTGAAAATCAAGAAAAATATGAGTTTTTGGACAATCAAGAGATTGTGTCCAAACTTGTTTCCTTCAATGAAGATGAAATTCAGGTCGTTGAATTGAGTATCCCAACCATTCATTGCAGCTCCTGTATTTGGCTTTTGGAAAATCTCAATCGACTGCACCCTTCCATTATCAATTCACAAGTAGATTTTCCGAAGAAGCGTATACGGGTTACCTATAACCTAAATGATATTTCACTAAAAACACTCGTACTGTTATTGGGTAGTATCGGGTATGAACCGTATATCTCCTTAGAGGATTATGGTAAAAAAGCAAAAACCGTTGATCGCTCCTTATTGTATCGTTTGGGCGTTGCAGGTTTTGCCTTCGGTAATGTTATGTTGCTTTCCTTTCCGGAATACTTCGAAGTAGAAGAGTTTTGGCTGGACCAATATAAGGTAGTCTTCCGCTGGTTGATGTTTGCTTTTTCACTGCCCGTGGTTTTTTATGCGGCAAAGGATTATTACAAATCAGCTCTCAGTGGTCTCCGTTCAAAAATCTTGAATATTGACGTACCGATTGCTTTGGGCATTACCATTCTTTTTCTACGAAGTACGATCGATATCATTGGAGGTTGGGGTTCGGGCTTTTTTGATAGTCTTACTGGATTGGTATTTTTTCTTTTGCTGGGTCGATTCTTCCAACAAAAAACCTATGCTTTTTTGTCTTTCGAAAGAGATTATCGCAGCTATTTCCCAATTGCAGTGACCCGCGTTTCCAAAGAAGGTGTAGAAGAGAACATTCCCATTCACGAAATCAATAAAGGAGATCAGATTCTCATCAGAAGTCAAGAGATCATTCCAGTTGATGGCATATTGCAAAGAGGAAATGCCCAAATCGATTACAGCTTTGTGACCGGAGAATCTAGACCGGTTGCCAAAACAGCAGGGGATATTCTTTACGCTGGAGGAAAGCAGTTAACCGGGATTTTGGAATTGGCGGTGCTCAAACCAGTTTCCCAAAGTTACTTGACCCAGTTGTGGAGCAATTCCGTCTTTGACAAGGACAAATCGAGCGCCTTTCAAACCTTAACCGACAGTATTGGTAAACGCTTCACCATCGCTGTTTTAACGATTGCTACCCTAGCCACTACTTTTTGGTTGTTGTATGATGCTAGCTTGGCGTTGAATGTGTTTACAGCAGTTTTGATTATTGCGTGTCCCTGCGCCATCGCCCTGGCAGCTCCTTTCACTTTGGGTAACGCATTGCGCATTATGGGGAAGCAAGGCTTTTATTTAAAGGATACCAAAGTCATTGAACGTCTCGCGAAAATTGATGTGGCCGTATTTGACAAAACAGGTACTTTGACCACTTCCGATGTAGGGCATATTGATTATGAGGGCATGGAATTGACCTCACTGGAAAAGGATATACTAAAAAGTACACTGCGGGCTTCGAATCACCCTTTGAGCCGTTCACTTTACGGATTGCTTCAGGAAAATGATATCGTCACTTTGGATGAATTCCATGAAAAGCAAGGAAGTGGATTAGAATCAAGATATGCGGAGCGGATGTTGCGCGTGGGTTCATCGAGTTATGTAGGTACGGTTTCAAAGGATTTTCAAGAAGATACCGCGGTATACATCAGCACGGATGAAGGTGTGAAGGGAAGGTTTGTGCTAAAGAACCAATACCGAGAAGGGATTGCCCATTTGTTTTCAAATCTCAAAAAGACCATGCGCTTGGCCGTCCTATCTGGCGACAATGCGGGAGAAAAAGAAACCCTGAAAAAAATGCTTCCCAAGGGAACCGAACTACTGTTCCAACGAAAACCAGAAGAAAAATTGGAAGATATCAAACAGTTTCAAGAAAACGGAAAAGTACTCATGGTAGGAGATGGTTTGAATGATGCGGGTGCTTTGGCCCAAAGTGATGTGGGTATCGCGGTGTCGGATAATATCAACGTTTTTCTCCCAGCTTGTGACGGTATTATGGAAGCGGCAGCACTGCCAGATTTAACATGGTTTATCGACCTTTCAAAAAGGTCATTAGGGCTTATCAAAGCCTGTTTTGCTTTGTCTTTATGCTACAATATTGTTGGACTCTATTTCGCGGTGACAGGGCAATTGCAACCGGTGATTGCTGCAATATTGATGCCTTTGAGCTCGATTAGCATTGTTGCTTTTGCTACCCTGGGGACCAACTATTTGGCAAGAAAATCAAGAAGATTTAAAAAGCTGATATAAGTCATTTTTTGCGCTATGGGCGCACAGTAGTTTTACGAAAAATTAGGTAAGGTATGAGCGTAATTTATGTTTTGTTGACCATTAGCATCTGCGTGGCCATCGTATTTTTTATCGCCTTTTTATTATCCGTTCGGGCAGGGCAGTATGACGACGCCTACACCCCTTCCGTACGCATGCTCTTCGAAGATGAGGTAACCCCCCAAAGTTCGGACGAAGTAGCGAAATCCAACCCTAAAATATAAGTGACTTTAAGTACTGAATATGGAAATACAACAGTTTCAATACGATAACAAAATCGTTCAGAAGTTTTTATACGCCACAATGCTCTGGGGTGTTGTCGGCATGTTGGTCGGTTTGGTTTTGGCATTCATGTTTCTCTTCCCAAACCTCACCGACGGTATCTCATGGTTGAGTTTTGGTAGGCTTCGCCCGCTGCATACCAATGCCGTGATTTTTGCCTTTGTAGGGAACGCCATTTTTGCTGGGGTCTACTACTCGTTACAGCGCCTACTTAAGGCAAGAATGTTCAGCGATGCGTTGAGCAACTTCAATTTTTGGGGTTGGCAATTGATTATCGTTGCTGCCGCCATAACCCTTCCTTTGGGGTATACCACATCAAAAGAATATGCCGAATTGGAATGGCCTATAGATTTGGCCATTGCAGTGGTTTGGGTTGCCTTTGGTTGGAACATGATTGGAACCATTTTAAAAAGGAGACAGCGTCATTTGTACGTTGCGGTTTGGTTTTATCTAGCCACCTTCGTGACCGTCGCCGTTTTGCATATTTTCAATAGTTTGGAACTTCCGGTTTCTGCTTTGAAAAGCTACTCCGTATATGCAGGGGTACAAGACGCTTTGGTACAATGGTGGTATGGACACAATGCCGTGGCCTTTTTCTTGACCACGCCCTTTTTGGGATTGATGTACTACTTTGTTCCGAAAGCGGCGAATCGTCCTGTGTACTCCTATCGTTTGTCCATTGTACACTTTTGGTCTTTAATATTTATTTATATCTGGGCTGGGCCACACCACTTATTATATTCGGCTTTGCCGGATTGGGCGCAGAACCTTGGGGTTGTTTTTTCCGTGATGTTGATAGCACCTTCTTGGGGTGGTATGATTAATGGATTATTGACCTTGAGAGGAGTTTGGGACAAAGTGCGTTCCGATGCGACATTAAAATTTATGGTGGTTGCTATAACCGGCTATGGGATGGCCACTTTTGAAGGGCCAATGCTTTCGCTTAAGAATGTAAATGCCATTGCCCACTTTAGTGACTGGATTATTGCTCACGTCCACGTGGGTGCCTTGGCTTGGAATGGGTTTTTGACCTTCGGGATGGTCTACTGGTTGGTGCCGAAAATGTTCAAAACCCAACTGCATTCCAAAGGCTTGGCCAATTTCCATTTCTGGATTGGGACTTTGGGTATCATCTTATATGCTCTTCCGATGTATGTTGCCGGGTTCACACAAGCTTTGATGTGGAAAGACTTTAATCCGGATGGCACCTTGGTTTATGGAAACTTTTTGGAAACCGTTACCCAAATTATGCCCATGTATTGGATGAGAGCGATTGGCGGAAGTATGTATCTCGTAGGAATGTTCGTGATGCTATACAATGTGGTGAAAACCATTCGTTCAGGGCAAGGGGTTACCGATGAGTTGGCTGAAGCACCAGCCTTGGCTAAAGTATCCAAAAAACGGTTGGCCGGCGAAACCTTTCACAACTGGTTGGAGCGTAAGCCTGTTCAATTGACCATTTTGGCAACTGTCGCAATCCTGATTGGTGGGGTTATCCAGATTGTGCCCACGATTTTGGTGAAATCCAATATACCAACTATCACAAGTGTGAAACCTTATACTCCGTTGGAGTTGGAAGGTCGAGACTTGTACATCCGTGAAGGCTGTGTGGGGTGTCACTCGCAAATGATACGACCTTTCCGAAGTGAAGTGGAGCGATATGGAGAGTACGCCAAAGCTGGGGAATTTGTATATGATCACCCTTTCCTTTGGGGAAGCAAACGTACCGGTCCGGACCTGCTTCGCGTCGGGGGCAAATACTCCGACAACTGGCACTTGAACCATATGTACGACCCGCAAAGTACCTCCGCAGGGTCAATCATGCCAGCATACCAATGGCTGGTGACCTCTGTGCATGACCGTAGTGGCGTAGAGGGCAAAATGAAGGCGATGGTGCAATTGGGAGTGCCCTATACCGAATCGGATATCGAGGGAGCACAAGCGTCTATGGACGCGCAAGCCGAGCAGATTGAAAAAAACCTTTATAGTGACCCTGAATTTGCCAAGAGTTATGAAGCGGACAAAAAGTACGCGCAAGAAAATGGAGAAGATTTCGTGGAAATGAAAGACCGTGAAATTGTAGCACTCATTGCCTACCTCCAACGGCTGGGTACGGATATCAAAATCAAAGAAAACGACGAACTCATTTCACAAAACAAGTAATCATGCTAAAGTATATCAAAAACCATATGGAAAGCATCGACGGAATTGCCAATTATCCCATGATTTCCCTGATGATATTTTTTGTGTTTTTTGTGCTGCTTTTCTGGTGGGTATTTACCGCCTCTAAAGAACACATCAAAGAAATGGAAGAGTTGCCACTAGAACATCATTACGAAAACAAAAAGTAATATTATGAGTACCAAAACACCTTGGTGGATTCGAATCCCCCTGCTATTTTTTCTGGTTTTCGGTTTAATGGAATATTTCATTGATTCGGGCGACAAGCCTGCCATCATTGCATATCCCATTACCCAATTCTTCATGTTGTTGGTGCTGTTGATTCTCATCGCAATAGAACTAATTCTCAGGTCCATTGAGAACGTGATGTTCCAAACCCTCTCTGAAGAAGCGAAAGAACGCTACCTACTCGCCAAAAACAAAAAGACGGAATGGAAATGGGCTAATAATGTATATGAGCGCCTAACCCGAAGCAAGGCTATTGAACGGGAAGGTGAAATCATCATGGACCATAACTACGATGGTATTCGAGAGTTGGACAATGTACTACCACCTTGGTGGGTCTACATGTTCTACGTAACGATTTTTTTCGGGGTTATATATTTGGTGCGTTTCCATATTGCAGGAGATTACGACCAGGACTTGGAGTACGAACAAGAAGTAGCCGCAGCTCGGTTGGCCATAGAAGAATACAAGAAGACAGCCAAAGACCTCGTGGATGTGAATACAGTGGTTTTTTTGGCAGATGCCTCCGACTTGAGTGCAGGAGAGAAGATTTTCAATACCAACTGTGTGGCCTGTCATATGGCGGATGGGGGTGGAGGTATCGGTCCCAATCTAACAGATGACCATTGGATTCTGGGAGGCGGAATCAAAAATGTCTTTAATACGATTTCGGAAGGAGGACGTGATGGAAAAGTAATGGTCGCCAGGAAGCAAAGTTTGAAACCAGCTGAGAAGGAGCAAGTAGCGAGATATGTCCTCACCTTGGTGGGCACTACGCCTACTAGCCCAAAAGAACCAGAAGGTGAAATCTGGATTGACCCAGATGCCAAAACAACCCCAAAAGAAACCATGCCTCCAGTAGAACAAGAAAAGGATTCTACGGATTTGGTCATGAACGGATATTAAACACTCTTCAAAGTACTTGAAGGTGCAGAACAGCAATCCAAAATGTGATGGAAGAAAACTTTAGGGATTCCATAGGGACGATAAATGAAGAGGGCAAGCGGGCATGGATTTATCCTAAAAAACCCAAAGGCCGTTTCTTCGAGTATCGGAAGTATGTCAGTTATGCGCTGCTACTGTTTCTGTTCTCTGCACCTTTTGTCAAAATCAATGGGCATCAGTTTTTGCTGTTCAATGTGCTGGAACGGCGATTTAATGTTTTCGGATTTCCCTTTTGGCCACAAGACTTTCATTTGGTGGTGATTTCCATGATTGCAGGGGTGATTTTTATCGCACTGTTCACCGTCGCGTATGGAAGGATTTTCTGCGGATGGTTTTGTCCGCAGACGATTTTCATGGAGATGGTTTTTCGTCGAATCGAGTATTGGATTGATGGTGACCGAGGAGCCCAAATGCGTTTGGACAAAGCCCCTTGGACCGGAAAGAAAATTAGAAAGCGACTGTTGAAATGGAGTATATTCTTTTTGATTTCTTTTCTCATAGCGAATGTTTTTCTGGCCTATCTCATCGGGAATGAAAAACTGCTGCGATACATTCAAGACGGTCCCATGGTCCATCTTTCCACTATGGTCCCGTTGTTGATTTTTACGGCCGTATTCTACTTTGTTTTCGCATGGTTCAGGGAACAAGTTTGTATCATCGCTTGCCCTTATGGAAGACTTCAAGGGGTATTGTTGGATGATAAATCCATTGTCGTTGCCTACGACCATAAAAGAGGAGAAGGTACTGCTGGCCGAAAGAAGTTCAGGAAAAATGAAGACCGAGATGTTCTCGGGCACGGTGACTGTATAGATTGTTTCCAGTGTGTTAACGTATGTCCCACGGGCATAGACATCCGAAACGGAACCCAATTGGAATGTGTGAACTGTACCGCCTGCATTGATGAATGCGATCATATTATGGAAAGCATTCAAAAACCGAAAGGCCTTATCCGCTATGCGAGCGAAAACGAAATCATCAAGAAAGAGAAGTTCACTTTCACGCCCAGAATGAAGGGGTATACCGCAGTGCTAACTATCCTGACAGGCGTATTGATAGGGATGTTGTTTTTACGCAATGAGTTGGAAGCCAATATTTTGAGGCTTCCCGGGCAACTCTATCAACGCAAGGAAAACAACATCATCAGTAACGTGTACACCTACAAGTTGGTAAACAAAACCACAAACGATATAGACAAAGTATCCTTTAAACTCCTTTCACACAAAGGGTCAATTATTTTGGTTTCCCAAGATAATTTCAGCGTAGGTGCTGAACAGCTTGCAGAAGGAACTTTGTTTATAGAAATCAACAACTCAGCTTTGACTGGTGATAAGGACGAACTTAAAATTGGTGTGTACAGTGGGGAGGAACTCATTGAAACCACATTCACCAAATTTTTGGCGCCAAGAAGCTACAATTAAAACAGAAGACTATGCATTGGGGAAAAGGAATTGTAATCGCATTTATCGCCTTCATTGGGTTTATTCTCTATTTCGTGGTTCGCATGGCCACGGACGATCGCGCCAACCATGACTTGGTCACTCCCGACTACTACAAGCAGGAATTATCGTATCAAAAGGAAATTGATGCCGCCGACAAAGCAGCCCATAAAAACATTGAAGTTCGCGTGGCCCAACATGAAAATGGGTTGGTCATTTATTTCCCTGAACAATTCAATCCTAAAGAAATCACTGGAAAAGTGTCCTTTTATAGACCGTCTAACAAGCAATTGGATTTTGACTTACCCATAAGTTTATCCAACACACATTTGCTCGTACCTGACAACCGCTTGGTGGACGGTCGCTGGGACATAGCTATTACCTGGTCATATGAGGGTGATACCTTTTTAAACAAATACAAAATCACATATAACCCATGATTTGGTCAGCCTTGGTTTTAGGTTTTTTGGGAAGCTTGCACTGTTTGGGCATGTGTGGTCCCATTGCCTTTATGCTACCGCTGGACCATACTTCAACTACCAAGAAAACCGGGCAGTTGGCGCTTTATCATTTGGGACGAATTTTGGCTTACGCCCTTTTGGGATTGGTTTTCGGTCTATTGGGAAAAAGCTTGGAACTCTTCGGATTACAACAAAAGCTTTCTATCGGTGTAGGTATCGTGATGGTGGTTTTGGCATTTTTCCCTTCTAAAACAAATATTTTTCAAAAGGCCTTCAAGCCCTGGCAACGTTGGATTGTAAAATTGCGAAGTGCCCTAGGCACTGAACTCAAAAAAAAGACGGCAGATACTTTTCTGACAATAGGCTTTTTGAATGGACTTTTGCCATGTGGGTTGGTTTATATGGCGATTTTGGCGGCGATTGCATTGCGAAGTCAATGGGGCGCTACACTTTACATGGTGCTCTTTGGATTAGGCACCGTTCCTTTGATGTCAGCAGTGGTATTCTCTAAAGGTTGGTTTCAACGAAATTTTAAGATGGGATTCAACCGATTTATTCCGATTTTTATAGGTGTCATGGGAGCTTTGTTCATCATTCGCGGTTTAGGGTTGGGAATTCCCTATTTATCACCCAAGGTGCAGCAAAACGCCCAAGTTACGGCACAAATTGAATGTCATCAACCCTAACGTAAAATCATGAAAATTACTACTGCGCCAGAAGCCGTTGAACTTGTGCAATCTGGAAATCGCGTCTTCTTTCAAGGGGCCGCCATGACGCCAAACGAACTTATTGACGCATTGTGTGGCCGCTAGCAAGATTTGGATAAGGTAGAAATCGTTTACATCCACACGGAGGGTAATGCCAAATATACGCAAGAAACTTACAGCCAAAGTTTTGAAATGAACAGTATGTTCGTAGGGGGTAATGTTCGAAAATATGTCAACGGACTTCGCGGGGACTATGTTCCTATTTTTTTAAGTGAAATCCATCTGCTGTTCCGTCGGGGTATTTTGCCATTGGATGTCGCTTTTATCCAAGTTTCACCACCCGATAAACATGGGTACTGCTCTTTGGGCGTTTCTGTGGATGTAACCCTGCCAGCCATTGAAATGGCGAAAAAAGTAGTAGCCCAAATTAATCCAGAAGTACCGCGCTCCCATGGGGATGGGATAATTCACGTAGACCAAATTGATTTGGCCATCGAGGTGAATCGACCGATTCACCAACATGACCCCGCTACCATAACGGAGACCGAACACCAAATCGGGCAAAATGTAGCGTCCTTAATTGAAGATGGAGCTACCCTTCAGATGGGTATTGGAAACATTCCCAACGCGGTTTTATCCAATTTAACGGGACACCGAAAGTTGGGTATCCATACCGAAATGTTTTCTGATGGAATTCTGCCGTTGGTCAAAAGTGGCGTAATCACTGGTGAAGAAAAACAAGTGAAACAAGGTAAAATCGTGAGTTGTTTTGCAGTAGGTTCCCAAGCGCTGTATGATTTTATTGATGACAATCCGGTTTGTGATTTTAGGGAAGCGGCCTATACCAATGACACGGCCAAGATTCGGAAAAACCCCAAGGTAACGGCCATTAACAGTGCTATTGAAATTGATTTGACTGGCCAGGTTTGCGCCGATACCATAGGAAGCCGTCAGTTTTCTGGGGTAGGAGGCCAAATGGATTTTATTCGCGGAGCATCACTTTCAAAAGGGGGCAAACCTATTTTTGCCATGCCTTCGGTAACCCATCGAGGGGTGACCAAAATTGTTCCTTTTTTAAAGGAAGGTGCTGGCGTAACCACCACCCGAGCCCACGTACATTATGTAGCCACAGAACATGGGGTAGTCGATTTGTTCGGAAAGAATCTTCAACAACGGGCCAAAGCTTTGATTTCCATTGCACATCCTGATTTTCAAGAGGAATTGGAGAAAGCCGCATATCACAGATTTCAGTCCGTATAGCGCGTAGATATGAGCCTAACTTAAGATATGTAATGCCTCGTCCAAAAAACAAAACAGACTTGCTTGCCTTGAGCACAGCCAACTACGAAAAGCTTCTGGATTGGATTGATGCTTTGTCTCCTGAGAAACAAGAAAAAGAGTTCCCTCCAGGAACAATGAATCGAAACATAGGTGATGTTCTAGCACATCTTCACCATTGGCATTTGATGTTTTTGAAGTGGTACGATGTAGGGATGTCGGGCGGTAAACCCAGTATCCCAGCTGAGGGTTACAATTGGAGGACCTTACCAGCACTTAACGCATCGATTTGGGAAAAATACCGTTCTATTTCATTGGATGATGTGCGAAAACGCTTCCATAAAACCCATCTTCAAGTAATAGACATTGTTGAAAAACACACTGATGACGAGTTATTTGAAAGAAAGCGATACCCCTGGACAGGGAACAATGCGGTTGCTGGGTACTTGATTGGGGTATTGTCCAGTCATTACGATTGGGGATTCAAACTCATTAAGAAGGCAACCAAATGAAATAAAAAAGGGAAGCGTTACGCTTCCCTTTTTGCTGAACTTGCAAATAAAAACCAAATAAAAAAGTCCAACCACTAAATCTTAAAAGTCACCACAGGGATGTTGGAATGATTCGCCACATCCTCTCCAATGCTTCCCATAAAAAAGTGCGTCAATCCCCTACGGCCATGGGTTGGGATTCCGATTAAATCAGCCCCCATGGTTTCGCTGTAATTTAAAATACCTTTCTCTACCGTATAGTCGTTGTAGATTTCGACCTCCATACCCAATTGGGCGAGATTCAAAAACTTGGAAATACGATGGTTTGCATCTTCCGTGCTTAAGAAATCATCCGGGGTGTTAATGTACACCAAGTGAAGTTTTACATCCAGCATATCGGCAATTTCAAGAGCACGTTTCAACGATTTGATGTTTTCTTCTTTAAAATCACAGGCAAAAACAAACTGGTCTACAGTGAATTTTTCTATATCCCCTTTGATGCCCAAAACTGGAACCGTTGAGGTACGTACGACACGTTCTGTGTTAGAGCCAATGAATATTTCTTGTAGTCCATCAGTGCCATGCGAACCCATTACAATGAGGTCGGCACCATGCTTTTGTGCCACTTCATCCAACTCTTGGAATACTTTATAGTGCTTGATGATGGGCACCACTTTTAAGCCTTTGAGATACGGTTTGTCTAGGAATTCGCTAAAGCGCTCTTCTCCTATTTTGATAAGATGTACAACTTGCTCTTGGGCAACAAAGCCCGATTCGCTCATAAGCGAGGGTGAAAGTTCTAGCATGTGCAAAACGAACAGTTCCGCATCATTTGCTTTGGCCAACTTGGCTGCAGCTTTTAACGCATATTCGGATTGTTCTGAAAAATCTACGGGTACAATAATGCTTTTCATGGGTAAAATTTTAGGTTAAACAGTCATGGAAAACAATTTCCTTTCTAAAGATTTTTGCTGTAGTCGAAGGTCAAAAGCCATGCAAATATTGCGAATGAACGCTCTTCCGGTTGCAGTTACCTTTAATCCTTTTCCATTCAAGGTGACCAATCCATCAGCTTCTAGCATGCGTAGGTGCTCTAAGATTTGGGGATAGTTTTCCAAAGATTTTATATCATCATCCCATGTCGTTTCAAACTGGCACATGAGCTGCAGAATGTGTTTGCGAATAATACCGTCTTCACGGTTCAAAAGGTGCCCTTTTGATAAAGGCAAAATATCATGGGATAATAAATTCTGGTATTCCTCAAGGCTTTTTACATTTTGAGCAAAAGCATTACCCGAATCTCCAATACTCGATACACCAAGGCCTAACTGAAGCGCCGTTCGGTTTTCGGTGTACCCCATGAAACTTCTATGTAATTTCCCTTGGTTTTTGGCTTGGGTTAAAGTGTCTTGACCTAAAGCAAAGTGGTCCATGCCCACCTCTTCATAACCGGCTTCCAGCAATAATCTTTTCCCAAGCCTGCGTTGCTCGTCCTTTTCAAGGGTGTTGGGTAGATCTTCATCCCGATAACCCCGTTGGCCATTTCCTTTTCGCCAAGGAACATGGGCATAGCTGTAAAATGCAATTCGGTCTGGACGGATTTCCAAAGTTTTTTCGATTGTAAACCTTACATCATCTTCCGTTTGAAAAGGCAATCCGTAAATAATGTCGTGCCCAACGGAGGTATACCCTATTTCTCTAGCCCAATTGGTAACTTGTACCACGTGTTCAAAAGGTTGTATACGATTGATAGCCCGTTGTACTTTTTCACTGTAATCCTGTACCCCAAAGCATACCCTTTTAAATCCAAGATTGTATAGGGTTTGCAGATGGACTTGAGTAGTGTTATTCGGGTGCCCTTCAAAACTGAAGTGTGGATTTTCTGCTTTTTCCGCGTACAACAGAATTCCTTTTATCAAGAGTTCAAGGTTTTCTGGCGAGAAAAAAGTTGGTGTTCCGCCGCCCAAATGCAACTCCTTTATCGTGGGTTTTTTATCCAAAAGTTCCACATACAAACGCCATTCTTTCAACACCGATTGGATATAAGGCAACTCCACCTCATGCCGCTTAGTGATGCGCTTGTGGCAACCACAAAAGGTACACATGCTTTCACAAAACGGAAGATGAATATAGAGTCCTATACCCTCGTTTTGGCTTTGTAGGAAGACGTTCTGCACACGTTGTTTCCAAGCTTTTCCTGAGAAAGAATCCAAATCCCAATAGGGAACGGTTGGATAACTCGTGTATCGCGGTCCAGGTACATTATATTTTTCTACAAAATGACACATGTAAATTATTTTAGGGCTAAAGTAGTTCTGGGCTTAACCAGAAAACATGATAAATGTCAGCAGTGATAAAAAGAGGGTTTATTGCATTTGAAAATTGATGGGAATGCTATAGTTCACTTGCGCTGGTTTTCCCCTTTGCATTCCGGGTTTCATTTTAGGTAAGGCAGCAATAATACGTTCTGCTTCATTTTCTAGTAAACGGTCAGGACCTCTTTTTTGGATGCCGGAAACGCGTCCGTTGGCATCAATCACAAACTTCAAGAATACCCTTCCTGTAATGCGCATCTCGAGTGCTGCTTCCGGATAGATGAGGTTTTGTCTGATGTGTTCTTGTACTTTTTGATTGAAACAGCTTCGTCGTTCTTCTTCCGTGGGACAGGTTTCACAACCCGGAAATATTGGGGCGTTTTCAATGACGGCAAAAGGCACGATGATTTCTTCCTCTTCTTCTTCCACAACCACATCATCAACCCTCACAATAGCATCTTCAATAAAGGTGTCTTGGTTGGTTTCGGTACTTTCAATAAGCGTTTCTTCGATATCCTCAACGTCTTCGATAATTTCAATTACGGCAGGTGCTTTCGGGGGTGGTGGTGGAGGTGTGGTCATCACGGTTTGGGTCATCGGAACGTCCTCGTCCATGTTGTCAATAACTTGAACTACATCGAGAACTTCCGAGGTTTTTTCATATGTTTTGATTTCGAAGGATTGCCAAATGACAAATAGCACGGCACTCAGCCCAATCATGAAGTAAAGACTGCTATTTCTACCTATGTCTGCGGATGGATTTTTCTTTGGTTTCATAATACTTTGCTTTAATGATACTATAGGTAACTACCCTATTGGAGGGAAAATATGATACTTATCAGGTTTGTAGTCAATAAGTTATGGAGATTGGTGAGGAGTCCTGTCCTTCTTGGTGAAATCAGTTCTAAAGGAAAGGCATACACGAAGCACATCGCGTTGTGAGCTGGTAAAATGGTTTTTGAGATACCCTATATCTAAGGTGGTTCCTGAGGCTATTTTTTGCCCAAACCCTATATAAAATCGATTTTGATTGAAGAGTGGACCTTCTAAATTCAAGAAAATTTCATTGAACGATTTTACATAAAAGGATGTACCAATGTGTTTAGTGAATTGTATTCGGTAACGCAGCCTAGGATGTACATAACTGCGGTCGGGGGTAGATATCCATCGGGTTTCTTGTCGTAGTCTTTGGGAAATGTTATTGCGGCTTAAGCGGAGTGTATGGCTGTATTCAGCGTACCACCAAAATTGAGAAGCTTTTTCGGGAACGTCATTGTGTTGATAGCTATTGGCGTCCAAATAAGCGAAGCCAGTACCCAGTCTGGATTTTTCACCGGTTCTATACGTTATGCCACTTCGAAAAAAAGAGAATTCGTAGGCTTCAAACATATCGTGATGTCGCAAAATCATCACCGTAGGAACCGTCCAATTGGAGTGAATTTTATGATTGCCATTGAGTACCAACCAAGAATCCGTAGTATCGCCGTTTTCATATTGACCCCGAACCATCCAAAGCATACTTACACTCAAGAAGAGAACAAGGGTCTTAATGAAGTGGTTGGTAGCGACCATGTTTTAGGGTTGTAAATACGGTACAAAGTTGCACTGTACCCACATGAAGAAACATGACCGAAATCAGTTTTAAAGTTAATCTTGTGTAAGCGTAGGATTAAGATTTGTGTTGTTCCCAAATTAGCGCTGCTGCACCACAAATCGCTGCGGTTTTTCCTTCCATGCCCGACATGAGTAGCTTCACTTTACCTCGATAGATTTCAAGCAAGAATTCATTGAAATACTTTTCCAACGGGTCCATTATCCATTTACCGCTATTGGTCAGACCACCCATCAAGATAAACGCTTCGGGTTGGGTAAAAGCTGTGAAATTAGCCAATGCTTGTGCCATGATTTTAGCGGTGTAGTCAAAAGACATCAATGCAATAGGGTCGCCTTCTTCCGCGGCTTGTGAAATATCCTCACCATGTAAATCATTAAAAGCAATACTTCGAAAACGGCTGTCGACCAAATACTTGCTCAACATATACATAATAGTACGTTTGAGTCCCGTGGCAGAAACGTAAGCCTCTAAACCACCTTTAACACCTAGCCCTGTCAAGCGACCGTCTCCCATGGTCATATCCACATGGCCTAGTTCACCTGCAAAACCATCATACCCATCAATCAGTTGACCGTTGGCCACAATTCCGGCTCCAAAACCCGTTCCCAACGTAATGGCGATGAAATCCGTCATGTTTTTGGCGCTTCCAAAGAGCATTTCGCCCAAGGCAGCCGCACTCGCATCATTCATGATGCGCATGGGCAGATCTATTTTTTCCTTGAATTTGGACAGAAAAGGGACTGTTCCTTTCCAAAGTAGATTGCTTGCATTTTCAATGGTACCATTTTTACTGGAAGCGTTGGGCGCTCCAATACCACACCCCAATACCTTAAAATCTTGACCACCCTTCTGTAGTAAGTCATCACAGGTCTCTTGAAGTTTTTCGATGTAATCATCAAGATTCGGATATTCCTTGGTGCGGAAAAACGTTTTTTCCAAACAACGCCCATCGGCATCGACCAATCCAACTTTGGTTTTGGTTCCTCCGATGTCAACTCCTAAGACAATATCCATACAATACAGTTGAGAATGATATGTTCCTAAAGTTATGGATTTGTTACCTCACAAGCCAGATACCTTGATAAAATTAACTAGCATTTAATCTCCTTTTTAGAGGATACGTACAAAGCTGATTTCTGTCATGTTTTAGGTTTTGAACGCATTCTACATTTGAAGTGTAATTAGAAATCTCAAAATATAGTGGTATGAGCAAATTAGATAAAATATTGGTCCCGTTCGATTTTTCAGAAGCCTCGGTAAACGCCTTGGAGTACGCCGTACATTTTGTAGGACCCAATCGGTCGAGTCAGGTAGTTGCCTTGTATGTGGGGGTTATGCCCATTTCGGAAAGGGAGGAGAAAGAATTGAACGGAAACTTCTTGAAAATCTTGGGAGGTTTTCATTCCAAAGTAAAAAAACAACCGGTATTGGCTTGCGTTTCCGGAAACGTTATTGAAACCATCTTGGTAACCCAGGTAGTCCAGAACGCAGACCTCATTATTATGGGAACCATGGGTGATAAGACTACGGATGAAGCCATTACAAACACCTCTAAACTTGTTTTGGAAGCCAATTGCCCTGTCATTTCGATTCCATATGGCTGTGACATTAAAGAACCCAAGAAAATTGCCTTGGTCATGGGGAAAGAAGAAGTAGAGGATAAAGGAGTGTTAAACATGCTGATGTCCATTGCAGGCGCTTTTAACAGTAAAATTCATGTGTTGACCATTTATAAAGAGTCTGTCTATGCCGAAAATGTAGGAAGCGAACGCACTGAACATTTACTCCAGTATTATTTGGAGCACTTTTATGAAGAGCATATGTTCCAAAAAAATGAAGACATAGAACAAGGGATTTTAGACTACATCAATGGAAAAGGTATTGATATGTTGGCCATTTTACCCAGAAATCATAGCGTTATGAGCACCCCTTCGGAAGGTCGTTTGACCAAATTGCTCACCTTGCATTCAGAGATTCCGGTCTTGGCGTTGGATTGAGTTGGATACTATTTAAAACCAACTATGTACACACTCCTCATTATTCTGGGAATTACCATTGTGCTCTTTATATGGGGCAAGTTCCCACCAGATGTAGTGGCTTTAATGTCGATGATATCCTTATATCTAACCGGTATTCTTACAGTATCGGAAACCTTGAGCGGTTTCAGCAACACCACGGTAATCATGATTGCCGCTTTGTTTATTATTGGAGAGGGATTGGCACGTACAGGATGGACTGCAGTTGCGGGACGGTACTTCGTGCGATGGGCTAAAAAAAGTGTACCTCGCTTATTGGTCATCATTACCCTTGGGTCCAGTTTGCTGTCCGGTTTCGTAAGTAACACGGGAACGGTAGCAGCTTTACTTCCTGTAACGGTGACCGCCTCTTGGAGTGCGGGAACCTTGCCTTCGAAGTTGTTGATGCCCGTAGCGTTTGGGTCCAATACCGGTGGACTCTTAACATTAACAGGAACCCCACCAAATATTATTGTAAGCAATGCTTTGGCAGAAAAGGGCTTTGAAGGGTTTTCGTTCTTTGAATTTAGTTTGATTGGCTTGCCTTTATTGGTGTTGACGATTCTGTATTTCCGTTATGTCGGATACCGGCTTTTGCCCAGCCATCGTACCCAAAACAAACCAATGGCTATCGACCAAGAAATGCACAAATGGATTGAGAATTACAGCATAGATGATAATATCTATCGCTTACGGATTCTGTCTATGTCGCAATTGATCGGAACCGTAGTGGTGGACTGTGATTTTGAGGAAAT
>ERZ1740062.642-NODE-642-length-17151-cov-6.061184_pt1 | contig 17151 bp, 25 predicted proteins | sample MGYA00581741_ERZ1740062 | MGnify/ENA primary metagenome ERZ1740062 (study PRJEB43018, sample SAMN04849747) | marine metagenome | isolation source: floating plastic debris | place: Pacific Ocean | collected 2008-09-01 | study: EMG produced TPA metagenomics assembly...
CGATAAGAAACGCGGTTTGGTAGGTATAGGCTCAGAGCGGCCAAATGCACCTGCTGCACCAGCGCGGTCGGGCGCCGCACGAGAACTGCCCTTGCCAATGAGGATACAATTCCACGGCCAGCGCGGTGCTGGTGCATGGGCTTGGAGGGCATATCATGCCAAGAGTCCAACTTCCCGCAACCACCCCGAAACGTAGAGCCTGGAACAAGGGGCGGATTATCGGTCAGAAACGGCCACTCTTGCCACAACAGCTCTGGGCGATCCGGGCGCGGCTTGAATTGGCGGGTTATCTACGCGATCTGGCGTTATTCAACGTCGCAATTGACAGCAAGCTGCGTGGCTGTGATCTGGTCAAACTGGCCGTTTCCGACCTCGTCAAAGATGAGCGCGTGCGAGAACGCGTAGCGATCATCCAGAGCAAGACCAAGCGGCCTGTCCAGTTTGAACTGACGGAAAACACACGTGAAACTGTCTTTGCCAAGGTCAAATCACCCGAGATGTTTGCGTGTCCGTTTATGTTTCCCAGCCGCTTTCATGACCGGTCCCACATCTCAACTCGGCAGTATGGGCGCTTGGTGCGTGATTGGGTCACGGCGATCGGGCTAACACCAAGTGGATATGGCACGCATTCGCTCCGCCGGACAAAAGCAGCGGAGATTGACCGAAAGACCGGAAACCTTCGCGCGGTCCAACTGTTACTTGGTCACACGAAGATCGATAGTACCGTTCGCTACCTTGGCGTTGAACTCGAAGACGCTCTGAGCAACGCCGAACGTATCGACATCTGAGCTACTTTGGCGAACGGTCCTGCCGTTCGCCATTTCAATGCGGGTCTTTGTCTCCTGTGCAGCGTTGGTCGGTGTCCAGTCGATTGTGTTGAAAAAGTCGTACTTGATCGAGGTCTACGGCGCTGATTCAATCCTCTAAAAGATCAGGGAGGGATTGGCGATGATGGGACCGAAGCAAGAAGCCCAGGCTGCGCTGTTCTATGAGTTTTCGTTAGAAGATCATGTGCCACAGAACCATCTGTTGCGGTCGATTGATCGGTTCGTTGATTTGAGCAGCATCCGTTCTCACCTGGCGGATTTCTACAGTCACACCGGCCGCCCATCCATCGACCCTGAGCTGCTGATCCGAATGTTGATCGTTGGATACTGTTTCGGGATCCGCTCAGAACGACGACTGTGCGAAGAGGTGCATTTGAACCTTGCGTATCGCTGGTTCTGTCGCCTCGATCTGAAGGACTGCATCCCGGATCATTCAACTTTTTCGAAGAACCGGCACGGTCGTTTCCGCGAGAGTGATCTCCTGCGCCAGGTATTTGAGATAACCGTCGCACGTTGTATTGAAGAAGGCTTTGTCGGCGGGCAAGGTTTTGCGGCAGACGCCCGCCTGATCAGCGCGGATGTGCAGAAGCAAAACTCCAGCAACCCGGAAGACTGGGCCGCGCGGGAGGTCAAACCGGAAGATGCTCCGCGCGCAGTGCGTGAATATCTCGACGTTCTGGATGATGCCGCGTTTGGCGCTGCCAGCGAGACGACGCCCAAGTTCACCGCGCATGCTGATCCCGCGAGTCAGTGGACCGCCGCTCGCAAAGGGCCTGCCTTCTTTGCCTATTCGGACAATTATCTCATCGACACAGATCACGGGATCATCCTGGATGTCGAGGCTACCCGCTCCATCCAGCAGGCCGAGGTTGGTGCCATGCGCAGGATGATCGACCGTACCAAAGAAAGGTTTGGCTTGAAGCCGGAATGGGTGGCGGCTGATACAGCGTATGGCGCGTCTGAAAACCTCGTCTGGCTCACATTGAAACGACAGATCCTTCCGTTCATTCCAGTCTTCGACAACTCCAAACGCGACGATGGAACTTGGTCGCGGTCGGACTTCACCTGGGACGAGGAGAACGACAAATACACTTGCCCCGAAGGCAAAGAACTCAGACACACAAGGCGAAACTACTCCGATGCAGCGCGAAAGGCATCCGGGCTGAAGGCGCGCAACTATGGCGCTCTCAAGTCCGATTGCCAAAACTGCCCATCCAAAGCCAAGTGCTGCCCGAATACACCCAGGCGCAGGATCCGCCGCGAAAAGTACGAAATTGTCCGCGACTTCGCCCGCCAATGCACCGCCTCAGAGTTCAACCCAACGGCGCAGGCCCGACGAAAGAAGGTCGAGATGCTCTTCGCCCATCTCAAACGCATCCTTGGCCTGGGACGGCTCCGATTACGGGGTCCATGCGGCGTTCAGGATGAATTCACCCTCGCCGCCATCGCCCAGACCCTCCGGAAACTAGCCAAGCTCAAGCCGATAATGCCAGTTCCAGGATGAAAAGGGCGGTGAGCTCCAGCATCCAAATGAAATCAAAGCGGTAGATCAATAAAACCCGCCGAAACCTACGACTTTTTCAACACAATCAGCCCAACCCTGTCATCGACTTTTCTCACTGCGCGCGCTCGCAGCACGAAAGTCGCTGCAGGTGCTTAATCCAAAACACTTCGGGACGGCAGAGAAGGCCGTCATTCGTGAACGGCGCAGCGAGGATCATCAGGGCAACTCAGAGGTTGTGGAACGAAGCGACTATTTGCGAGCCGGAATGGCGTCGCCGCTTTACTCAAACTAACCAAAAACGAGCCCTCCATCGACCACGAGGTTCTGGCCGGTGACAGCCCTCGCCCATGGGCTTGCAAAGAAGAGAACAGCGTCGGCGGCTTCCTCTGGCGTGGTGACAGACCGGAGTGGTGTCACACCTGCAATGTAGTCAAAAACCTCAGCGGGCGTCGCGGCGCTGGCGTCAGTCGTTCTCAACAAGCCGCCCGAGACCATGTTGACCGTAATCCCCTTAGGGCCGAGTTCGGCTGCTGTCGTGCGGGTCAAGGCCAGCAATGCAGCCTTGGCCGAGGTGTAGTCATGGTATGGGACGACCGGGTTTTGGACGAGGTTTGTGCCGATAGTGACGATACGCCCAAAGCCTTCTCCCGCCATGTCGGGAGCCGTTGCCTGAATGACGTTCAGCGCGCCCAAGACAGCGGTGCTGTGCTGTGAGGCCATCTCGTCGGATGTCATAGTGTCGAGAGTAGATCTGGCATCACCGTTGAAACTGTAGTCGGCCAATGCGTTGTGGATTACAGTAGTGATCGGACCGACACGCGCTTCGGCCTGGTTGACCATTTGCGCAACCTCGCCCGCCTTTTGAACGTCTGCCTGCAGGGCGACCGCCTGATCGCCCAAGTTCGCGGCGAGCACTTCTGCGGCGGTTTTACTGTTACGGTAGTTGATCAACACCTTAGCGCCTTCACGGGCAAAGGCGCTGGCGATGGCCGCGCCAAATCCACGGCCCGCCCCTGTCACCAAGACGGTTTGTTCGTTGAGAGCTTTGCTCATGTCCTGTCCTTCCAAAGATCATAGAAATGGTGAACTGGCCCGTGGCCATGCCCAACTGTCTGTTGGCCTGCCGCAGCAATCGCGCCAGAGACGTAGCGCTTTGCCTCTCCCACTGCTGCGCTTGGCGGAAGCCCCTTCGAGAGCTGGGCGGCAATCGTCGATGACAACGTGCAACCTGTGCCGTGGGTGTTCTTCGTCGCGGTACGCGGGGCCTCGAACCAATGCAGCGCGGTGCCATCCCACAGGACATCGGGGCTTTCATCACCTTCAAGGTGTCCGCCTTTAACCAGCACGATCTCCGGGCCCAAATCTGCCAGCGCGTGGGCTTGGGACGCCATCGCATCGCGGTTGTCCGCCTCCTGCTGTTGCAGCAGTCGCGCCGCCTCTGGCAGGTTCGGCGTTAGAACCGTTGCCACGGGGACGAGGGCCGTGCGCAGCGTCTCCATCGCATCTTCTTGTAGGAGCGGTGCGCCGCCTTTGGCGATCATCACCGGATCGAGAATGATGGGGATATCGCGGTGATCGGAAAGTGCTTCGGTCACTGCTAAGGCAATTTCTGCGGTTGCGATCATCCCAATCTTCACGGCATCAACCCGGACGTCAGAGAAAACCGCGTCGATCTGCGCTTTAACAAGTTGCGGTGGCACGAGTTCAACGCCGGTCACGCCCTGCGTGTTTTGCGCCGTCAGCGCCGTAAGAGCGGCCATGCCATAGACCTCATTGGCCGCAAAGGCCTTGAGGTCGGCCTGGATGCCAGCGCCGCCCGATGGGTCCGATCCGGCAATAGTGAGTACATTCTCGATCATGGGCGGTCCTCGGTCCTGGGGTGTAGGGCGCTACAAAGTTCTCGGGCCGCGCTTTCCGGGTCGGGTTGACCGCAAATCGCCGAGACGACAGCGATCCCATCGCATCCGGTTCTGAGCACATCGGCGGCGTGCTTCTTCTTCAACCCGCCAATTGCGACGGTCGGCAACCGTGCTAGGCGCACCATTTCGGACAAACCATCAAACCCGATGGTTGGCTTGTGGTCTGTCTTGGTTGCGGTTGGAAACACCGTTCCGAGGCCGAGGTAGTCAACCAGATGCGCTTCTACCGCCGCTACCTGGCCTAGTGCTTCACAAGAAAGGCCAATGATTTTTTCGTGGCCCAACCGCTCACGCGCAATGGCCGGGATCACGTCATCTTGCCCGATATGAACACCATCAACATCGGCGGCGACCGCCGCTTCGAGATCATCGTTGATAACGAGCGGGACGCCTGTCACTGACAACGCACTTTTGAGCGCGTATGCTGCTGCGATACGGTCGCGCGTTGTCACATCTTTATCGCGCAATTGTACGAAACTCACACCTCCGCGCACCGCTGCAATCACAGTCTCAACCAAGGCCGTACCGGGACAAAGAGTCGGATCTGTGACAAGGTACAAGCGCAAGCTTACGGGATTCAGATCCATTCCACGCGCACCTCACTGAGATCCCCCGGTTGAAGCTTGTAGAGCGCATCAAGGAATACGACGGAAAAGCTGCCGGGCCCCTGCGCGTCCTTTGCTGCTTGCTCTCCAGCTTCGGCGAAGTGAACGAAAGCTGCGATCGTCGCCTCAAGGCTAGGCGCAACAGCGGCATAGGCCCCCACCAATGCGGTCAGGGAACATCCCAAAGCGGTGATCTTGGGCATAAGGTCTGATCCACCAGTTATGCTGGCGCTACGCGTGCCGTCTGTGATGAAGTCAACGGGTCCTGACACCGCAACGATGCAGCGGCGGCTTTCCGCAAGGGCCAGTGCAGAGCTTTGCGCGTCACTGACGCTGTCGCCACTGTCGGCCCCTTTGCCTGACCCAGCACCCCCTGCAAGAGCGATAATTTCGGATGCGTTTCCCCGGACAATCGTTGGTTTAAGCGCCAACAAATCCAAAGCAGCCTTCGCGCGATAGGGCGTGGCGAAATGGGCAACCGGATCAAGAACCCAAGGTACATTGACAGCATTTGCGGCGATTGCGGCTACCTTCATACAATCTACCCATGGGGCGGACAAAGTACCGATGTTGATGGTCAGTGCGCCAGCAATGGGCGCGAAATCAGCAACCTCCTCGGGGGCATGGATCATGGCGGGCGACGCACCCGCCGCGAGGGTCACGTTTGCTTCGATGTTCATCGCAACATAATTTGTGATGCAATGAACGAGTGGCGCGTTCGCGCGCAGCGTTTCTAGATCGGAGTTGGGTGTCACGCGGTCTTTCCTTTTCTCAACGAGCGGAAAGACGCGCCAAGCCCTATAAGCCTGATGTTGCCTCCCTCCGCCGGCATTATCCGGTTCAGGTTCAAAGGGTGCATCTCAGCCTCGCGGCGCCCCTGACACCGTCAGACATAAGCTATTGGGAGGAGACGTCAACCTTGGATCGAATTATCAGGAGTTCACTTCTGAAGCGGTCGTTTGAACGGCATACAGCTTATGGCTTCGTCGGACTCAGTACGGCCAAATGGCTATGACGCATCGCCTAGGTTTGTTGGGGCAGTGTGATGTGAGGTCTCATAGCCGTTCGGTCGACGTTATTGTACGCGTTGACTGTGAATAGAAGCTAAGCAAGGCTTCTCAACATCAATTCAGTCGATTGTCTGGGTTTCTCAAACGACCTTGGATGCCAGACTTTGCCGGTATTTAGTATGCTCATCTTGTTTAGGGCTGTGACGAGATTATCGACAGCTATGTTTCGATAACAATAAAAGGCCTTGCCATTACGCCCCTCTTTAACGGCTCATAACGCTGCCTGGAGCACAAGATATTTTGTTAAATCGAGCGAGGTTTGACGGGTCCTTCAACCGGAAAAATCTGCCGAGTCGTGCATTTCGCCGATAAGACCAACACACTCTAATTCAGCGCTTTGGGCGGCTCTGGCACCGTCCGGGTTGTCTTCAACGGCGACGACGTTTTCTTGATCAAGCTGAAGGTAATCTAATGCTGCTAAATGGGCATCTGGTGCAGGCTTTGCTCGACCGATGGTATCGGACGTCGTCACCACGTCAAAAATTGACGCTGACATATCAAGCGCACGTAGAATGGCGCTCACGTTATCCCAAGACGTTGTCGTCACCAAACCGAGTCAAACCCATGTTTTGAAGCTAATTCAATCGTGTTCCTAACCCCAGGTCGGGCGTCGATTGGTTTCACCGCAAGCAGTTGCTGAAAAATCTCTGATTTCCGACTGTGGAGTGCCGCAACATCCACTTCAATTTCTTCAAATAGTGAAAAGTGTTGAATACGGTTCTGGCCGCCCGCTTTCTTCAACATGAGTTGGTAGTCTTCCTTGGACCACCTCCAAGATAGGCAAGCCTCGCTAAAGGCCTGATTGTACGACACCAACTGAAGTGTTGAAGTCTCTGCCAGTGTTCCAATTGACCCCAGTAATATCGCATGCATCCGTGCCGTCTCCTTTACAGGTCTTACGTAGTTGGCAGCCGGTCGGATCAGAGGCAAATCAGGATTTTACGTGCTTTTACGATCAGTTCGTTCAGTTTTGGCGCCCGCTCCGACATCAGGGTGTAGGTTTGTTTTTTAGTGTCTTGTTGGACATGTGTCACTTGTACTGTACATGACGATCACCGAAAGCGCGGACGCGTTTGCGCCATGCGCGGCAGCTGCCGGGTTTAAGGGACGTCCGCATCAAGGTTCTGACCTCTTTCTCGCGCAATCCGTATTCGCGTTGGATATTGGCAAAGCTGATGTGGTCCGACAGCGCCATCTCGATGACGGCGCTTCTGTCGTACTCAGATAGGTCGCTGCCCTTGCTCATACCAGTCCTGCCTTGTGTATTATTGCGGGGATGTTCTTCTTCACTATGAAGAACCCGGCGGTTGCGTGGGGCCAGATGAGTGCATCCCAGTTTCGGCGCCATTCCGTCAGTTGGATGGACTTGGCAGCGAGATGCGGCATCGCTTCATCGATCCAATCACGGTTGTAGCCTGTGGGAATGTAAGGAGTGATGATCTGCGTCGCACCCGCCCGTTCGGTCATCCGGGCCAGATCGGCGGGAACCCCTGCGCGCAGCGCTTGAGACGGCCCGCACGCACGCGCGGCCGTATCGGCGAGCGCGCCTTCCTCAAAGGCGGTCACCGCATCTGACACTGGCAAAGGTGAGCGGAGATCTGCGGTGGTGAGCGTCACTGTCGCGACGATATTGAAACGTGCGAGGTCAAAGTCTTCAGGCCGGCAATCATCCGCTGTCAGCAGCAAGACCGAGGGTGCCGCGGGGTCCGGCGTAAGCGGTTGCCGCAAAGGTTGGACGATGGGTAAGCCTTCGGGTTCTTCGGCGACAAGCCCAGCAAACACCTCTGCCACTTCACCTTTGCGCGGTGCGAAACGATTGTTGGTGAACTTCGCGACGCTCTAATCCTGTGCGTGATAGGGGTTTGCCGCGCGTGTGCAGCCCGGCCACCCAGCGCCAGCCCAAGGTGTTGGACGCTGGGTCGCCATCTAACAAATGCCGCATGAAGAAGTCAGCACCGCGCCGCCATGGCAAGCCCAAGGTGAATATCCAAATCGAGGCGAACCACATCCGGGCATGGTTGTGCAGATACCCCGTTTCGACCAATTCTTCGGCCCAGCTATCAAAATAGTCCAAGCCGGTTTGCCCGGCTTCGGCACTAGCCACGTCGCGCCGCAGCTTTCTGTCGCGGTCCAAGTGCTGCAGGTCAGATTGCAGGCCAGACCAATAGGATGCCCAGACCAGTGGACGTCGTTCCAGCCAGCCTTTGAAATACCCGCGCCACATGATTTCTTGGACGAACTTTTCTGCCCCTTCCGGGCCATGGGCGGATAACGCGGCGGCAATCGCGTCTTCCTTGCGCACCAAGCGGTGGCGGATGTAGGGTGACAGCATCGAGACGTCGCGATGTTGTCCTGCGCCCTGATCATAGTTGCGGCCATTGGTATAGCCGCGGCCCATTTTGGGGACGAACCGCTGCAGCTGCGCCTCACCGCTTTCGCGTGTGGGGGCAAGAAGGGGGACAACCGAAGTGTCTAGTATCATTATATGCTCGCTTTAGCTCTTACAACAAAAGCTAGGCAGAAATGGTGAATAGTCGAGCGGCACTTGGCGGATGCACGATCAAGACTAGATCTGCTGCATGCAAAAACGTGTCCCACGATGCCAGACCAACTGACCCTTTTCCCCGATCCGATGATTGCCGCTTACCTGCGGCTGACCCGAGAGGAGATGCCAAATCTTGCCGCGACATCGCGCAAGGAATGGCCGGTGTCTGCGGATCATTGCTTTAAGCGGATCGTGCTGGACACGATCTGTGGCGGTGTATGGTACGATCACCTCAAGCGGCCCGCGTATCGGCATATGACCCCGGCGCAGGTCAGCGGTGCTGTCGCATTGTGTCATGCAATTATCAGGGATGAAGCGGAATTGAATGCACTGAACGCACAGTCGCTGCAGTGGCGCGGTAAGGCGCGCGGGGTTGAGTGAGTGTCACGCGCTGAGAAGCACAACGGCCCATGCGGCCAACCCGATCTGGACAAGCTGGATCGCGACCGACAGCCCATGAAGGCGTTTGAACGTGGTTTGATCATCGCGGTCGGTGGCGACATTAATCTGCGGCATCAGGATTTGCCGGGCATAGATTGTCGCGATCAGGATCACGGCCAAAACGATGGTGGCCTGTCCTGAGACCGCCAGAGCCGCGGCGGTTGCAACTGCGGACATGCCGATCACTGCAAGATAGTAGTAGGGAAAGTGTCCCGCAACAACAAGCGCACCTTGTCCATCGGTAGCTGTTTGAACAGCACCGGCGCGAAGCCAAAACTGAAAAAGGTCATCCCGCCAAACAGCATCGCTGTCATTAGAAGCGCAAAAGTCGTCATGGGCGGATCAACTGTTTTCTATGGGTCTTGAGCAAGGAATTAAGTGCCGGGTGCAGAGAGTCACGCAGTCGCGACAAGCTGCCGTAGGTCTTCATAACTGAAGAACAGCCGCACACCTAATGTCCCGGTGCCGCCATAAACGGGCGTCTTACGAAGATAGATCTCCACACCTTCAATCTGGGAATAGCCTGCACAAAGGGTGGCGATCTGTGTCATCAACCATTCCTGCGTCGCTCTGTACCCGCGTAAGGCAAGCTGCAGGATATCTGCGATCAAAGGGTCATAATCAAAGACATGCGCCATATCATCTGACTGGATCAGTACAGCCTTGCGCGGCACAAGCAGCGTCAGATTCAGAATGTGATGGTCAGGAATAACATCGCCCGGACCATATGTACCAATGTTGGTGTCGATCACTAGATCTGTTAACTCGATCTTGCCATGTGCCGTCATGCCCATCCCGTTCAGCCCTTTAGTGTCCTTAGGTGCATGAATTAGTCGTAGGAGACAATACGGCAATTGGTGTGGACCTGTTTCGCATCTCAGCTACCTTGCTTCGTTATGAAACGTCCGACCATAAAACCGTTTCAACAACTGCTTCGCCTCGGCCTTGGGATCTTCCGGACCCCCGCGCAGCCAGGTCAGTTTGTGTTGGCACTTGCCTACGGTGCCTTGTGTCACAGCGCCTTTGTTGCCGCCGTGATCGCGATAATCGTGGCGATGTTTTACGGGATGAGCGAGAGCTTTGGTACTGTGCCGGCGCCCTGGTCGATCGTCGTTAATCTAGCGTTGATCTTGCAATCCCCACCATGCACTCTTTCCTACTGTCAAAACGTGGCGGCGCGTGGCTTGTGCGGCTTGCCCCCAAGCGTTATGGATCTGTGCTGGCCACAACGACCTATGCAATCATCGCATCACTGCAATTACTGGCGCTTTTCGCATTTTGGACGCCGACTGGGATCATCTGGTGGCAGGCTGAAGGAACCGCTCTGGCCGTGATGACAGGGCTTTACGGCATGACTTGGTTGCTGTTGATCTGGGCCAGCTATGACGCGGGCGCAGAAGTACAAGCAGGTGCTCTGGGGTGGATGTCGCTGGCGCAGCGGGCAAAGCCGGGTTTTCCTGCGATGCCAATGCGCGGATTGTTCAGCATCGTCCGGCAACCGATTTATGTGTCATTTGCACTGACGACCTGGACAGTCCCAACAGGGTCGCCCGATCAGCTGCTTTTAGCGATCATGCTGACAGCCTATTGCCTCGGCGCGCCTGTATTGAAAGAACGCCGCTTCAAAAAGCGTTACGGCGCGAAATTTGAAAACTACCAGAAGGCCGTACCTTACGCCGTCCCGCATATCGCCAAACCGACAGCGCCGATCAAGTGATCGGGTATGATCATTGAACCGCGCCTGCTGGAAAGGCTATATCTCGATTTTGATAGCTTCTTTGCGTCTGCAGAGCAGCACTTTAACCCTGATCTGCGCGGCGTCAAAACCAATATGCCCGCCCGCGAGGCGCGCAAGATCATTCCCGATATGGTCTTTGTCGTCGCCCGCCCCGATGTCTACGTGCGCTTGCATGACCGTATTTTGTCTGTCATCGAAACCGATCTGCCCATTCAATTTGTCCGCTCTATTGATGAGGTGGTTTGCTCGCTGCTGCCAAGTGAAGGCAAACAGGGCCTTGCCCTGGCCACTCGTATTAAGGCCGCGTTGCTGGATGCGTTTAGCCCTGTACTGACCTGTTCAATCGGCATGGCCCCGACAGAGCTATTGGCCAAAGTTGCCGCAGAACGCCAAAAGCCAAACGGCGCTGTGCTGCTTGATCCTGCGATGCTGCCAGATGCGCTTGCCGACCTAACGTTGCGCAAACTTCCCGGTATCGGCGAAGGTATAGCGTCGCGCCTTGAAGCAGCAGGCGTGCATGACTTCCCTACATTGTGGAGCCTCGCGCCAAAGCAGGCCCGCGCGATCTGGGGCAACGTGGAAGGCGAACGCTTTTTGCAGGAGTTGCATGGTGTGCATGCGCCGCGTTCCGAGACACGCAAACGTTTGTTTGGCCATAGCCGTGTGCTGCCCAACAATTGGCGCAGCCCGGAAAAGGTTGAAGATTGCGCGAAACAATTGCTTGCCGGTGCCGCACGCCGCTTACGGCGGACAGATTTCCGCGCCTCCAAACTCACGCTGAGCCTGCGCAGCCAACGCTTGCGATCCACGCGCGCCAAGTCGGCAGAGGCAAAACGGTGGAGCTGGGAAGGGCAGTTCCTCCCATCGCGTGACTATCGCAGCTTTTGCAGCACCCTGGCCCAAGGCCTGCTTGAGGCGCGGCAACAGGTTGCCTTCACGCCACATGCAGTGTCGGCGGTTTTACACGGTCTAGTGAGCTACCCCCCGAAATTCGGACACTGACGTAAGCTGCGATTTGTTGTCTGCTGATCTTCAACACGAAGGAGATCAGATATGTCGAAACGGAAGCAACACCATCCAGAGTTCAAGGCCAAGGTGGCTTTAGAGGCGCTGAAAGGCGAAGAGACGGTCAGCGAGTTGGCCAGTAGGTTTGGGGTCCACCCGACGATGATCCACCAATTGAAGCGGGCTTTGCTTGAAGGTGCGTCTGGCGTCTTTGAGCGCGGCGGCCGGAAAGCACCGGAAGTTGATGAAGAGCAGGTCAAAGACCTGCATGCCAAGATCCGGGAGTTGGCTATCGCCAACGATTTTTTGGCCAGAAAGCTCAAGCCCTGGACCGGCAAGTGAGACGCAAGATGATTGAACCTGCCAATACCACCCTGTCCATCGGCAAGCAGTGCAAGCTGCTGTCGATCTCGAGGTCGTCATTTTACTATGAGACGAAAGGCGAGAGCGAGATGAACCTCGATCTGATGCGCTTGATCGATAAGCAATTCCTGGAGACGCCGTTTTATGGCGTGCGCCAAATGACCTGGCACCTGCGGAAAGAGGATCATCTTGTGAACGAGAAACGGATCAGACGTCTCATGCGCTTGATGGGCCTTATGCCGATCTATCAGAAGCCCAATACCAGCAAGGCAGCGAAGGGGCACAAGATTTACCCCTATCTGTTACGGGGGCTGCGCGTGGACCGGCCAAACCAGGTCTGGTGCGCTGACATCACGTATCTGCCGATGCGGCGCGGGTTCCTGTATCTGATCGCCATCATGGACTGGCACACACGTAAGGTGCTGGCATGGCGGATATCAAACACGCTGGAGGCCGACTTCTGCGTCGAAGCGCTGAACGAGGCGATCCACAAGTTTAGCCCGCCTGAGATCATGAACACCGACCAGGGCAGCCAGTTCACGTCGTTTGCATGGACAGATCGACTAAAGCGCTCAAATGTCCGCATCTCAATGGATGGCAAAGGCCGCTTCCTCGACAACATCTTTGTCGAACGGCTGTGGCGAAGCCTGAAATACGAGTGCGTCTATCTGCATGCCTGGGAAAGCGGATCTGAGGCGAAGACAGGCGTCAGAAAGTGGATCGACTTCTACAATCACAAGCGCCCACATTCCGCCCTTGGCGGCCAACCACCCGCTGTGGTCTACTGGCAGCGAAACGAAGCAACAAACCCCGATCAGCAGGTGAAAAGAGTAGCTTAAATTACGCCAGAATTTGTCCAACTATCGGGGAGTAGCTCACATCGGCTGATATCTGCCGAACATTCAGATTTAATAAAAAATCCTAAACAGTTCATGCGGACCTCATTGGGCAATGATGAAGCTGTCGGGACAGTGGGCAATCCATCTGTAACGATGTGCCACAAAGGGCAATACAGCACAACTATGAGAGGAAAATAGAATGATATTTTCAGCAATAGCAGCAGCAGTGAGTTTAGCGAATAAGGCGGAGCAGCAAGCACGACAAGAAGAGGAAATCCGCGACTTGAACAAACAAACTGAAGAACTGCGGAAGGATAATGAAGAATGGAGAGCTAAGCAGGAAGCAGAAACCAAAAGAAGAGAAGAAGAAAACAAGAGTTATGATCCAACAACAGGTGGTTCTACCGGCGAAGACGGTCAGCCTGTTGGCGAAAATGGTGAAGGCGGTACAGAAGTACCCGTGGACAACGGTGGTGGTACACCAGAGACCGGCGGTGAAGGTGGTGGTGACGACAAGTCCATCGACGTCGCTGCATAAATTCTAGCAATCGAAACCAACCAAAACAACTAACTAAATCATTAGGAGACTGTCATGTCAGAAGTAATAAGCGCTGCAGAAGCAAACCGCAAAGCTCAGGAACAACAGACTATTGAGCATATGAATGCACAGCATGCCCAAGCAATGGGCAATGCAACCAACCAACACGTGATGACGTTAACTACCATGGGTCTAGAGGCCGATCGTTCGTCAGCAAACAACACCGCGAAGATGGCAACTGATCATCAGTCAGATGCCTCAGAGGAAGCTAAGGCAACGCAGCAAAAGCTAGGCCAAGCTTCCGGTTACTAAACCCTAACAAGATATAGTCGAGGTGACACATTATGACTTTACTAACTAATAGCACAACGCCACCTACACCGCCGATGGACGCGTCCAGCAAAGGGATGATGGGTGGAATGGCTGCAACAGCGGGTATGATTTTGCTAACCTCTGCCCAACAGCATGATATCACGGTAACGCAAATGGACCTAGAGTCTGAGCGTTCAATTTCCAATATGGGAAAGCGTTCATCGACGGAACATCAAAGCGATATATCCGCAAACCTCACGGCGACGAACGACTCTCTGCGGAATGCAGGTTCATAGCAACTTCAGTTCACTTGCCGTCAGATCAAATCAATCAGAAAGGTGAATAAATGTTTGGAATAGGAGCGACAGACAATAGTAATGCTCAGCTACAAGCACAAAATATTGTTCAGGAAAATCATAAGGCTGCAACCGCAAAATTTAATGCGGAGAAAGAGCATCAGATGACCTTGAGAGATATGGCAAAGGAAAATGATGCTGCCGTTGCAAAAGATGCCAATGCTAATAGCACGGCACATCAACAAGATGGAACACGACATGCCGAAAAGATGAAAGACGGACTTTCAGAATCCAGTTCTTTTTAAGTTTGGTAATCAGTTCGAGTGTCTGTAATTCAAGAATGAAGGCCACAACAAACTGACCCAGAGTACAGAATGAGTCTTTATGTCGTAAGAATTAGAAAGGAAACAAAATGGTTGCAATGGCAGCAGTGATGGCCGGAACTATGGCCCTACAAATGGTTCAGACGGGTGCGCAAACAGTCGAAAAAATCGAAACTGCGAGCAAAAACTCGGCCAAAGAACATGATGCAACAATCAGAACAATGAATTCTGAGAGTGATCGTAATATAGCCAATAACGCCAAGAAGAACAGCACAGAACACCAAGCAGACGCTACAAGAAATGCTGATAAAACGAAGAGTGATCTAAGTAACGGGCATCATTTCTAACAAGTGTTCGTCGATAGCGCGCTCCGTCTCCCCATTGGGGCGCGCTATCTTGCGATAGGTATATGGAGAAAAGCAGATGTTTAACGAACCGGTAGAATCCAGTAATATGACAAACCAAATCCAAAAAGTAAGCGAAATTTTGCAACAACAATCGACCAAAGCAACCTCCACGCGGATGGTGCAAAAGGCTGAGCTCACAGAAATGCTACATGAACGGCTAACTAGCTTGAGCGCAAAAACCGCGGAGCTGGAAGGTGAACGCTCAATTCACAACCTAAAGTCAACCGCAGCGCTGGACGGATTAACGTCAAAGTTCAGTTTAATTCAAAAAATTCAACAATCATTAGGGTAAATTCTTTTCTAGTTGATGAAAGGGAGGTAGCAATGACTATTCGTCAAGCGTGTAAGACTGATATCGAAGTTCTCGTGTCGCTGACAGATGAGTTCGCGCACTCGAAAACGTATAAAGTTCCTTATGATCCGACGCACTTCCGTTCGGTTCTTGAAGGTGCCATTGAAAACCCAATGTACTATATCGGATTGTTGAACCACGACCATGGTGTACTGATTGGGATGCTAACTGATTGTATCTTTGATGGACGCACTCTTGCGCATGAAGTTCTGTGGTATACGCGGCCAGAAACACGCGGCAACGGCTTTTCGTTGTTCCGCGACTTTACCCGCTGGGCAAAAGAGAACGGGGCACTTGCTGTTGGCGCAGGTCTTCCAGAACCTCACCCAGTTATGGAAAGACTTGGCTATGCCAAAACAGAGGTCGTCTATTTCAGAGACCTTGATTCAAGCGTAGGTAGGTCTGAAGCACCAGTTCTTTCTGGTTTACATGCTTAGCCTACTTTCTGCATTTAATGTGCCTGCCCAATGCGGGAATGGAATGAAATGCAATATCTGCCTAATATCTCAGATCTAACCGTCTTGAATACAAGCATGAAGTAGGAGATGAAATTGCCACTTTCTAGTTCATTGGAGACAGAGAGTAACGTAAGGTCCGCAGCTATTAGCCAAAGGGCTTATTGGATTTATCGCCAAGTATTGAACGATAGCATTATATCAGGCTGCCATTCATGTTTGAAAACTATCTTTGGCAATACGATCTCTTGTAGTACTAATAAAACAAAAACATCTTTCATTCGGCCAAAAGCTTCCGGCGAGGTTTTCCAAGTCCGATCACCATTGCCTTCATATGGTGGCGGGTCGGGCGACTTTGCTGCTCAACTATCTCAGTTGTTGCCACTCGCGATTGCGGAAACAATCAACGCCCAACGCCTTTCGACTGCAAGAGCAAACAAAGGCTGGGCGTTAAAATTGCAGGAAAGCAGCGGTAAAAAATCTGGTGGGCTGCTACTTTCGGCTGATCCTGCCGCGCCGACTGATCTTTGGATCGCCGCACAAGATCTGACGTACTATTTGAGATTTGACCGCAAAGTTCATGCAACGATAGGTGATGACCGCGTCGCACTAAAGTCAAAGACTAGCTTGAAAATAACAGACAAATTCGCAAACCAACAACGATTGGGAGATCACGCCACGCGCGTTGCGCAATTGGATACGGCACTGGCATGTTTACCATCAGAACTACAGATCGCGTTAAAACAGCAAGGCGTTGGCCCTGGCTTCTCTAAAGCTTTGACATCATTACTGTATTTATTGGCACAGGATATGTTTCTTGTTGCGCCGGCTACGAAAGTTGTATTGCCGTGGCCAGTTCCAAAAATACTCGACAATTTGAGAAAAGTTGCAGGACCTGCGATGCAGCAGATTGAAACGCTCTCGGCGCAACCTGTCCCAGACGTATTTCATGTGCTTGCGTCGCGTTGGCAGAATGTAGAAGACAGGCTTTATGAAAGCGAGTTTGGGAGTGCACCAATCCCTCAACGCAATTCCTCAGGCGAGAATTTATTTGACCACAGCGTTGCCTTATCATACGCTTATAATTTGATAAATTCATGACGGTTGTTCTTCGGAATGTTGATCTTCCTGCTGATGTCGCGAAGCTCTTGATGTCTGCGTTGCAGGCAGACTCTGATCATCTTGGCGTTGTCACCTCACAGCTTTCGCCACAACATCAGGGTCCTGTTACATTGGCGTTGTTGGTCACACCAAAAGCGGGGGGACAAACGCTTCAGAAAACAACAGCGATAAAAAACGTAAAATCGATTATCGCTTCGCACTTTGGTGCCCGTCGTGCGCCAAAGATAGATCAGCTTTTGTTAATTGAATGTTCTCTGACAACTGGGGAAGTGTCACATCCGGGAATGCTGGCTTCTTTTCTACAAAAAATCACACCAAACTTTCCCATAGAGACCAAAGTTAGCTTGCTGGTTCTGGAATTTAGCACCCAACGCAAATTACGCTCAAGGCAACAATTGGTGAATTATACATTAAACGATCGATCTGATCCTAACTATTGGGAACAGACGTTAGGTCGTGCTGTTATTACTGCACAAGACGCCGGTATGGG
>ERZ1740062.643-NODE-643-length-17140-cov-17.686801_pt1 | contig 17140 bp, 16 predicted proteins | sample MGYA00581741_ERZ1740062 | MGnify/ENA primary metagenome ERZ1740062 (study PRJEB43018, sample SAMN04849747) | marine metagenome | isolation source: floating plastic debris | place: Pacific Ocean | collected 2008-09-01 | study: EMG produced TPA metagenomics...
TCAATTGTATTGCTTACGAATGTGACCCATCAAATCCGCAATTATGGAGACATTACAACAAGGTTTCTGAGGGAGTAAAAACTCTCAAGTTAAATCAAAGAGGTGGAGCGGATGCATTACAAGATGATTTAATTTCTTTTTCTCCTCAAGTTTCTTTGGTGGATTTACCGGCTGGTGCTGCTGAATATTTTGAAAGTTTGGCTGACGATATTCATTTATTTCAAAATGCAGAACGTTTGGGATATCGCATCACGATGGTCAGCGTTTTGGGAAGGGTGAAAGATTCGGTGGTGCAATTGAAAAGATTGTTGGAGTTTTGTAGCAATCGGGTAGATTATGTGCTGGTCAAAAATTTGTATTGGGGAACTGGTGATAAGTTTACTCGTTACAACAATTCCAAGGCACGGCAGACAGCATTATCTTATGGTGCAATCGAGTTGGATTTACCAGAATTATTTGACGATATTTTTGACTTCATTGACTCGAATGATTTGTCCTTTTCTGAAGCGTTGGAACATGACGCTCTTACATTGAGCAATCAGTCGAGATTATTTGGGTGGGTGGACACGGCTAAAAGTAATTTTGAGAAAGCAGAAATCCAGTTAGGGCTTAAGTGAATCGAAACTGGAACAGAACCGATTGCAACCAGCGTTTCAATAGCTCAACCGCATGAGCAGAGCATATTCGCTAAAAAAAATTGAAGCAATGAATTAGTTATAAGTCATATCCAACAAGCTTTTCAGTAGCTTGATTAATTCCTTAGCGTACAAAATTCCCAAAATTTGTGCGACACGAGGACGCACGAAGGGCTGGAAGCCCCTACAGATAAAGCTTCCATCAGATGAGTGAGGAGCCGTCTCCTTCAGCTTAGTGTCCAAAGCTGTTCCTAACATTCCCATGCATTTCTGGTAACGGTAATGTGTGAAGCGGAAAGTAAAGTCCAAGGAAGCATTTAGCCTAAAAATGTAACCGGGCAAAGGAAAGATTGGATGGGTGAATGTAAATGAACCCTTGATGAGGCATCGTTAGGATTGGTCATCGAAAAGGCTGATACGGTGATACGGGTAAATGCACTGAATGCTCCGAGACCATTCAGTAAAGGTTCAGCTCCAAATTTTGGTTGAACTGGGACATCAATACTCCGGTGTAGAGAGGGCATCCAAACCAATTGATTCTCATCCGTGCGTAACGTGATAACCCCTATGAAGTCTGGGGATAAACTCATTCCCAGTAAGCAACCCGCAAGGGAAGTCCAACTCTTCAGAGGGTATGGGATGCTTCCAGAAGCAAATGCCACCATACCGAAAGGTAAGGGGAATCCATAACCCGGTGGATAAGGTAACTACCTAACCTGAAAGGGTGCTGACGGGAAGCAGGTGAGTCTCTCAAAGAACGTAGTAATAATTTTTAACCAAGGTGCAAGTTAGATGCAGGTAACTGTAAACGGAACCAAGGGACATACCGACTGGAATTGCGTTAATTGGCGCAAATCTAACCGGATTGTTCGGAATTTGAGACAGCGAATCTTTAGAGCCAAAACTGAGGGCAACCTAAAAAAGGTTCGCTCGCTCCAGAAATTAATGTTACGAAGCTATTCTAATCGCTTAGTAAGTGTTAGAAAGGTAACGCAACATAATCGAGGAAAATATACGCCTGGTATTGATAAAATAGTAGTTAAAACCGCTACTGCTAGAGGAAAATTAGTTGATAAAATCGCTGATTATTCCCCTTGGAAATCATTACCTGCACGACGAGTATACATCCCTAAATCTAATGGTAGGAAACGTCCTTTAGGAATTCAAGTAATTCATGACCGCGCCATACAGGCAATGGTTAAAAATGCTTTGGAACCCGAATGGGAAGCTGTTTTTGAACGCTCAAGTTACGGCTTTCGCCCAGGACGTAGCGCCCATGATGCTATTGGAAGTATCTATAACTTTGCTCGACCAAATAAAAGGAAGAAATGGGTTGTAGATGCAGATATTCACGGGTGTTTTGACAACATTTCTCATGATTTTCTGTTAGAGCTTTTAACGAGCTTTCCTGCTCGTGAATTAATAAAACAATGGCTCAAAGCAGGTTACATGGAAGGGGGTTCTTGGCATTCAACAAATGCTGGTACTCCTCAAGGTTCTGTTGTCAGTCCGCTATTAGCAAATATAGCTTTGCACGGTATGGAGTTAGCCCTTGGAGTTAAATATAGAAGTGGAGAACTCCGCTCCAATAGAGCATTGGTGAAATATGCAGATGATTTTGTGGTGTTTTGTGAATCATTTGAAGATGCAGAAAATGTTATCAAAATCCTTACTGAATGGATGAAGCAAAGGGGGCTTACCCTATCAGATGAAAAGACAAAAATAGTCCATCTAACTGAAGGATTTGATTTTCTGGGATTCAATGTAAGACACTATAAAGACCAAACCAGAAAAACTGGATTCAAACTGTTAATTAAACCAAGTAAAAAATCCGTACAAAATATTCGGAACAAACTGCGTAATGAATGGCGAAACTGTAGAGGTAAACCAGTCAGTGCAGTTATTAAAAAGCTCAATCCAATTATAAGGGGAGAAGCAAATTATTTCCGAGGTGGTGTATCCTCCAAAATTTTTAATTCCCTCGACCATTGGCTGTATGAAAAACAGAAAAGGTATGCCAAACGTACTCACCCTAAGAAATCTTCTCAATGGCGTAAGGCTAGATATTGGGGAATCCTAAATCTTGATAGAGCTTTTGACAAATGGGTATTTGGTAATAAAGAAACCGGAGCCTATATGTTGAAATTTGCTTGGTTCAAGATTGAAAGACATATCCTTGTTAAAGGTAAATCTTCACCTGACGACCCCAATTTAAAAGATTACTGGAGAAAACGCTCAGAAATGAAAGTCAAATCTGAGTTAATCAAAAGCAGACAAAAAATAGCTCAAAAGCAGAAATATGTCTGTCCCGTATGCGGGGAATCTTTATTAAATGATGAGGAATTACATCTTCATCATAAAAAGCCAAAAAGCCAGGGTGGTAGGGATAATTATGGCAATCTTCAACTTGTTCATTTGTACTGTCATCAACAAATACATTCTGGAACAGTGAGTAGTTTATGACTTGCTTGAGCCGGATGCGGTTTGCGTCGCAAGTCCGGTTCTGAGGGGGCGGGGTTATAGCGATATAACCTTGCTACCCGACCACACCCCTGAAGAAAGTAAAGACAGCGATTTTTTTCAATACCCCGACCATCTCAAAAAGACTTTTTGTATGAGGTAAATAAATGACTACTAAAAGTAAGAATTGACCGTTTCAAGAAGATGTTTTTCGTGTGAGGTAAATTGATGACCACTAAAGGTAAAAAACAACCATCTCATTTAGACAAGTTGTTAAATGACAAACCAGCAGAATTCCAAGCCAAGGTGTTGCGCTTTGCGTTGGATTCTGGAATGCAACCGGAAGACCCAGCGTTTCGCTTGGTGCAATACATCGGTTACTTGGCACAGCTGACAGAAACAGCCCCAGATGAGTGGAAGCAGTTATTTGAAGAACTTCAAGAGGAGTTAGACGATTGGACGGAACTAACAACGGAGCAGCTGAAAACAGCAGCGGACCAAAGCGAGACAATCAACAATTTGGCAGCCTCTTGCAACAAGCTTGGGACAGCATTGAACGCGCTAGATTTAACATCGCAGCAACAGCTGGAGCAATTGAAGAACTTAACCGAAATCTCGCCGATATTGAGAAGCGTCGCACAAGAAATACCGACGCTGAAAAAACAGTTAACGAGCTTGAACCAATTATTGAGGAACAATCAGCCGTTGAGCATGGAATTGAGTCAATACCAGATGCATCAATTGACGACTTATCACGACAGAGAGTTGAGCAAGATAAGGTTAGAGGTAGCGGACTTAGCGAAATACCAGAAGAAGATAGCTCAGAAATTAGAAGAAAAACGCCTCAAACCAGGAATGAAACAAATTCTAGAAGGGATATTAATCGCGGTTTTGACCTCGATTTATAGAATTGATAGATGGGTTTTAGCAGTGGTATTTTTGTTTGTTTTCTGTGGGTTCATTGGAGTAACAACCAGACAAATTTTTGCGATTTCTCCTCCCCCAATACCAACCGTCGCACTACAGCAAATTGAAATAATCCGAGACAATCTCGATGATACCCGTAAGCACGTAGGTTTTACAAATGCAAAATTAGAAAGAATTGAAAAACATATAGGTAGCAACCCAAATCCAAATCCAAAGCCAAGTCAAAAGCGCAATTGACAAGTCAGTCAACATTTTAAAAGGGAAATCTACCACTAATCGGCTGATAAATTTGTTTTAAGATATCTAAGTTAATTGAAAAGTACAAATTAACCGTCCTGGATGTTTTAAAGAAGCTTCGTTTTGAACCATTTCCTTATTTTCATTAATAAAATATTCACCGCTTTCTGGTTCAATCGCTACATACCCCGAATTCGTGTGATTATCATTTAATTCAGAACAAAGCCAATAGTAAACGCTGCCGGGTAACACCAAATTTTTTCCTTCTTGGGATTTTAAAAACGGCTCCTGTTAATCGTCAATTTTTCCTTCTTGGGATTGTAAGAACGGGTCCCGTTAATCGTCACCCGTTAATCGTCAATCTCTTCCAGGTACTCTTCTTCATTACAGTGATAGTTAGTCCCAACTTCAAATATGTCCAATTGTTCGGTAACTTCAGTTTCGGTTTCTGGCTGAATTGCTTGATTTTGATTTAACTGGTGAGCTTGATAACAGATTGGTTGACCGTTCCCCCGCGTCGCGTTTGCAGGTCTAACCCAGTAATTATTACCGTCAATTGTTCCAACAACGCATTCACGAGCTTGATACTTCCCAGAAGTCGGAAATACGGTGTCACCTGATTTTATTGACAATCGCACCCCCGTTGTTGACACCTGCACCCCCTTAGCACCCTCACTTGGCACCCCAGAAAACCCAGTGTTAGTAGGAGTTCCACCCTCACCACCCCCAGCGGGGGGAGTTTCTACCTTTTTTTGTGTTGAATAAGTTTTATTTTTTTCAAAATTATTTTTTTTATTTTCATTTTTTTCTGTCGCAATTTTGTTTATTGGGGGTGGTGGGGGTGCGGTGCCTGCTGTATAAGGATTATTGGGGGTGCTAGTTGGGGGTGCGTTGGGGGTGCTATTTTCATTAATGGGGGTGCGATTGTCATTAGCTGGAATACTATTCTCATTAATAGGGGTACTATTGTCATTAACTTCAATGCTATTCTCATTAATTGCAGGGCAATTGTCATTAATGTCGGGTTTTAGGAATTTAATTCCCTTCAATGCCGTAACTTGTTTTTTAACCCCGTGAATTGGATGTGGTGTTTTGACTTTCTTCGCATTGGGGAAGATTTGGAGGAGTCTATCGCAAACCTGGCTTGAAGCTTTGACATTTTTATCGCTTGGTCGGGTTTGTTCTACCCACTCCCTTTTACCGTTCTCAGCAATGGTTAACGTACCTTGGTCTTTGTACCAAGATTCCAAATACTCCCACAACTCGGAGGCGGTAACAGTGCTTTCAGAATCTTCCACCAAATTAACGTCCTCGCAGAACTGGAATAAGTGGTTGTTCCGTTTCTGCATATCAGCGAAAGCTTCTTCGGTGCAGCCGTAATCAATCCCAAATTCACATAAATCCTTTAATGCCTGTAACAACTTGTTGAGGAATGCGGGTGCTACTTCGTTGCGAATAAATTCGGAGTCGTAAGCAAAACGCGGGTCGGCTAACATCTCGTTGGGATTGTTATGGTCGGGTGTCTTTTTAAAAGTCTTGCGGAACTGAATAACACCAATTCTGTCAACTATCGCCTGCATAGTCCCTTGCAGCGCGGGGACTTCATTTACATTAAATAACCCGGTTGCTGTGGGGGTAAATTCTATGTGGTCTTTACCTTTTCGTTCTGCGTGTAACTTGTTACCAGTTACAAACAATTTCAAAGCTTGTAATTTATCAATGCGAGAGGTTTGGGGATTTTCAGAAGCCCAATTAATCCGACTGCCCCGCAATGCGGATAAGGAGAATTTTCTTCCGTCGTCATAACTTTGGAAATCCGCGAGAGAGCAACTTGTCATTCCCTCGTGTCCCCAAATGGTGCTGACAACTTCACGTAATGCGTCTTTACCATTACTTCCTAAACCACTTAGTAGCAAGGCTTTTACCTCCCTCCCCCGAATACGGCGTACTGTAGGGAGGTCAATTGACGCGGACACGTTGCGTAAAAATACTTCTTGTTGTGCTGGATCTAAGCATTTTAATAAGCGTTCGCACTGCTTGGAATCCGCTTCTGGGTTGTATTCTACCAACGGTGGGTAGGTGTAATAGTGAATGGGATTATGTTCGATTAACTTGAACTCCGGGGTGTTACCCTCCCATTTGATTTTTAATATCCCGTTGGTGCAGTTAATCCCCGGCGGGTTGATTTCGTCGGCGGGAACTGTAACCAAACCTTTTTGAAATTTCAGAACTTCCGCCGCGCTTCGGCTATTGGCATACGGGAAGCTAATCTCACCTTTCTTATTGGTTACGGCGTAACCGTAGCAGAACCGATGGATTTTACTTATTAAGTATTCGTCGGGTACTTCAGCATAATAATTGTCCCGGTACTCGTGTAATCGTCCGTTTACGCAGATCCAATCACTTTTGGAGAAGAAGAATTTAATTGCATTGTGGATGAAAATCTTCTTTGGAGAAGTGGTTAATTCTAATTCTTCCTCATTGACCGTTAATCTTGAAGCTGCTGCGTGTATTTCTGCTTCTAATCTCCTAATAAAATCTGGTACTTCCATGCTTTGTAATATCTCCTCGATGTCCCCTTCCACTTCAAATGAAGTTGAAGGAATTACTATGCATGGTAGACCAACTTCAGCACAAGCTTTTTCAAACTTCTCCCCCTTCTTCTTCCCGGTTTCGTCCCCATCGGTAATAAACACTTGAACGCATTGGGGAGAAGCTTCTGCAATTGGCTTTAATCCTTCTGATATGCACCGTACACTCCAATTACTACCTTGCAATGTAGTAGATAAAATCCCTTCTGCACGGGCAATTTCTACGCACTTCTCCCCCTCTCCCCATAACACGGCGGGAACTTCCACACCGCTCATATGGGCTAAAACTTCCGAGAGTCGGTACGGCTTCCACTTTTGTGAGCCTTTGTTGGGTTTAATCTCACCATCTGCGTTTTTGTGGAATTGGCGAAATGTTTTTGCGTAACCCTTGGGCTTGCTTGCGTCTGCCCATTGATACCGAACTACCCATTGGTCGGCGGAGTAACGATAAACGGTTTGCTCCACTCCACCTACTGCCCCTCTTGGCGGTTTGCTCGTCAAAGGTTCCGCAACCGGAATATCCTTGTCGGAAGAAGAAACCAATAACTTAGCCCCCTCCGGAATGGGAACGGGCTTAAATGTTTTGGTTTTTGGTATTGGTTTTCGTCCGGCCGGTCGCGGCGATAAATTTTTATCTTTTAATGGTGCAACGGCATTTCGGATATCAGCGACTTCGCAACCGTTCCAACATTGATATGCCCCGGTGTCTTGTTTAATGGTTAAATTATGTCCTTCACAGACCGGGCAATAATATCTGTCCTTCTCCTCCGTTGGGGTTAATTTCTCAATGTGGTTACGGATATCAAAGCTTTGTGAGTCGCAGTGGTTCTGAGCTACAGTAGTTGTACTCATCGGTTGGGTTCCTCTTCTTGTTTGTTTTAGGAACCCCTACCTACCAAAACCCTATTGCTTAAACTCCTATGTGGGAGTAAACTTAAGTCATTGAAAATTCTATTTTATTAGAAGAGTTTTGGTCTTTACCTCGTGCGCTAACACGGTTTCGGTAGGGGCTAATTTTTTTGTGTAGGTTAGGCTATTGCAGAACGCTACGCTAAGTAACTTTTGCGATAATTTTACTGCTTAATTGAAAATACCGATACAAAAACATTATTGAGCCGGAGCGGGATTGCAGTTTCCTGACGGCTCCCGCTTTGAAACGACCGGCTTCCTTCACTGGTGCCGTTTTTATTCACTTATATTTAAGCATTTCCACCGTTCCGGTTTGATTCGGGGACCTTCATCGGGACGTTAGCTACTAATTTCTCTTCCATATACATGAAAGACAGTTGCTCTCTAGTTTTCACTGTCCCCGCTCCCCTTTACTAAATAATCTAAAATTCGGTCAATTCGTTCTAATGTGGCATTTGTGGTTTTACGGTATTCATTCAAGCTGGCTTTTTGCTCCTCGTAGTTCCGGTCGAGCTTTTTAATTACCGCTTCAAATCGATCAGTTTGACCTTCTACGTTAATCAGCCTACCTGCCTGTTGTGATAAAAGCCTTTGGGCTTGAAAAACAAATTCATCAACCCGGTTAGACATTTGTTTAACGGAAGTTTGGGTTTGTAACTGTGCTTCCGTTAATTGGTCTAATTGCGATTGCGTTCTCCGTTGTGCTTCCTCTATTTGGCTTAACCGTTCTTCTGCTTGGGTCATTGGTTCCAACAAAAATTTAATTATTGATTTTTGTAAAGATGAGTTAGCTATGCTGCATCTTTACCTTTTTTCTTGGGAGAAGGTTTTTCTTGTTCCTCTTCATCAATAAACGTTTCAATAAACTTTGACAGAGTATCGCTCATAGTTATTCCTTTTTTAGCGCAAGCAGCCTTGAAAGCATTCCGGGTTGATTCGGGGACAAAAGCCTTGACCGCTACTAATTTCTCTTCCATATACCTTTAGACAGTAAAGCCTTAACGCCTTATTGTCTCAAAGGCATATAAAATTTACCACAAAATAGCACATTAGTCATTCAAGTCCTAAAGGACTTATGTGCTATTATTCCCTTAGTACTTTATTGGAATAAATCAATCAGGATGCTTGCCCCGCGTGAAATGTAGCGATTTCACCGCGACAGACTCGTATATCCAAAATTTAGGAAAAAAATCGACTATGACCGAACAAATCACCGCAAGAAAACAATTACCCTCCTGTTTTCACCAAACAATCCTTTTAAGAAAGACCTGTTAGATAAAGGCTTTGAACCATTTATATAGGAACTGCAACCATGCAACAGATTATTGACTTGAAAGCAAAGTTAGAATCGGGCGAAAGCAAGAAATATTCTTTATTAAGAATTGCGATCGCGAACTACCTGGGAGACGAATTTACTTTTAACTACAATATCCGCACATCAGAAGGTAAGCAGAAGTTATTGTATCTGGCTAACCGATTAATCGAAGAAGAAGAGGTCCCCAGGGGAAGAACTATAGTACGGCTACCCAAGATAATGAAACTGCTGAAACTATCCACCCGGAAGCAGTAGAGATAAATGAATCAGTTAAGGATACATTTATTGCTCGATTCGGAGAAGTCAACGACAGAGCCGAGTTTTGGGGTGATGGTAAAACATGGCAAATTCCCAAACATAAACAATTCGAGCCGATACCTAATCTCCCAACACGAGCAAATTGTAAATATGCCCGCATAAACGGGCATGGGACGTACCTACCGCCGCAAGCAATAGAACATCAACATTTTACCAACATGGATACACAATCATTGCTGGAATTAGAAACCATTGAGCAGAGGCTTAACGATTTGATTGCAGAAGCACCAAACATAATCTTTAAAGGTAGATTAAGCACTGCTCTATTGCAGATTTCAAATACAGTCTTATGAGGCTTTTAAAGATGCTTGAGGAATTGATTCAAAAGCGCTCAAAGCTTTTTAAACTATCTAACTATCTAGAGAGTATTGCAGCAATAAGCACAGTAACTACTTTGATAGGCTTAGGTGCCGTTCTTGGTTCAAATCCTATTACTAATCGATGCGCTAGGAACATCTTTTATCTAAGCTCTATTGCTGCCGTTTCTTCTGCGTCGGTAACAGTGTTATCTTCTGTGCTTTATGACAAAACTAGTAACAAAGTAGATGCACTTTACTGGCAAATTGAGGAAGTAAGAAATATCAAATCTAGCTGTCACGGTTGTATCTACGCAAGTAGAGATAAGTTATTACCTTGTGCAATTCATCCTTTAGAACAGAATAAAGATTGCCCCGATAAAACCTTTATCAATCAAGGATAAGAATTAACATGATTGCCGAACTTTTAAAAGCACATCAACGCCACACTAAAACATTAATAGACGTGTTAAATGAGTTAAAGGATTTAGCGACATCTGAATATGATACTGATAGATTGCTGGACAATATACGAGGCAGCTTGAATTACATTATTAGTGAAGTAGAACCATCGAATGTATTAGCAATGGCGATGATTCAAGATGCATCAAGTATTCAATGCTGTATCGACCAATCCGAGTTTCTAATCAATGCAGCATCGGCAATTCTAAACAAAATTAATGAGGATATCGACGCAACACACTCACAACAAGCCGAGTAACAATATTTACACTTATTCAGCCTAAATCCACGACTCAACCTGCTCAAAATTCTTTCAAAGGGTGCCCTATAAGCGAGGATATCAAAAAATGTCTAACTACTATCGAATCGCTGAAAAGTTAGGTATCACGTAGGGTATCAGCGTTTTTTGGAGCAAAAATATCGACTTTTTAAGGATTTTTTCTAAGGGTATCGATACAGTGCAGTTAAGTGGATATATCCGATACCTTGGTTTCAACTAACTGGCTATATCAAAATCATTAGACTATCCGGAACGCACAATTAATTTATACATATTTAAGTAATAACTAGGAGGATAAGTGCCAAGTAAAAGCTATTGTCTTAAGTATAGAATGCTTAAGCGTATCTACGAAAGCGAGATAGGTAAGGAGGTTTCTGATATTACTTGGAGGCGCGTGCTAAGTACATTAAGGCAGAAGTTTGATTTTAAAGTAGAGGCTTCTAACGCAGAAATTCTCGTAAAAAGAATAGGTGAATTCAAAAGAAAGTATGGAACATTTAGCGGTAGAAGTGAGGGTTTCAACGAACGTTGGAAAGCATTCAGTCACTTTTATAATGTTGACAAGCAATTTAGTGGGAAAGGGTTTTTAAATGCCCTTGCTAATTATCTGCAAATCGATATAAAAGATGTACCCCGTAGTACCAAATATTATTGGTTTAACAAAGCCGATATAAACTACAAAGCATCCAAAGTCTATGAAAGCAAGGATTTAGCGTTAGTTGCTTTTATCGCTTGTAAATGGGCAATTAATAAGCGCAAAGAAGTAGAACAGATACGAACAATTACATTGATTAACCATTGAGAGGAGTAATAACAATGGCTGATAAGTTTACAAATACCGTTCGTAATCGTTTGTACAAAAAAGGCTATCAAGGGTTTACCAAACAAGAGTTTATTGATTGCGCTAATGCCCTTGGTTTGTCAGATATGGATAATCCCAGCAAGGACGATTTGAGTAAAGCTGTGGATTATTTAATTGATAAGCAATCCTCCCAATTATCCCTCTTTGAGGAGGAAGAAAACACCGTTAACGTAACGTTACCCGAGCGGGAAGAAACAGCATTAACAAAAACTGAAAAACAAGAATTAGTGCAACAGCAATCCGAGTCAATGGGAATTACTTTAAACGAACAAGATGTAATTGCAATTGCTTCCAATTCCGACGAACAAATAGCCGATAGGGTAGCTTTTTTAGAAGAAGCTAAGGGATTGATAACCCAGTACTTAGCTAATCAAGTTAACAATTACCGGGAACGCTCGGCTCAAATGTTGGGTGAGATAAACGACGTTGTAAGTGATGCTCAAAACCAAATATCCCAGATTGATAAAGGTATTAACCTTCAGTTAAGTCAAATACTTGGAGGTATGGCGGCAACTGCCTCCGAGCGGAAAAGCGCTAAAAAAGCAAGCCTCACAAGGTTACGGGCTGCTCTTAATCCTGGTAATTAGCATCATTCTTTTTGGGATTTGGGTAGTCCCTTCTTTACAAAGAGCAACATACAGACAACAACGAGAAAAGTTAATCGATAACGGATTTATTTGTAAGGAGTATTGTACCGATGAGTAAGAAAGCTAAGTACATCCGCGATAGAGTATCAACCTACGCCCCCGACTTGAGCAAAGCAACCCGTAAGGAATTCGGGATATCCAATGCCCTACTAGTTAAAGCTATCGAGGGGGATGATTCGTCGCTGAAACAGATTGGTGATATGGGTAAAACGGGCGACCGCATTTTAACTGTGATGCCTAAAATACGACAGGATTTAACCGATTATATTGATGGGATTACCGAGTACAACCAATCAGTTGCCGACATCTTAAAAGCAGGTGGTAAAGGTGCTACAGCAATTAAAAAAGCTGGTAGTGACTTAACTCTTGAGAATACCCGCTATAACAATTTGATTGAAGAGTACAAAGAACAGCTTTTCGCCAATTTGGAAGCAGAAGGAGAGAAGCATATAGATTCAATGGACTTGATCAAGTTGAAAGCTTGGATTGATAGCCATATGCGGGATGTTACCAGCAATGCCCGCTTTGAAGCTACTTCTAATAAACCCTATGTAGCGCAGATGCAAGCCGATAGGGATTATGAAAAAGAGAAAGCATTACACCTTTTAGATAATGGCTCGGATAGCGATTTAAGTCTTATTCCCCGCAAGCACTTTACTACTAATCCAGTGGTGCGGATGTGGAATGGGATTAGAGATTTTTTCAGCTAATAAATAATTCCCCTAAGTCAAAGATTTTGCGGTCACGACTTGGGGGAATCAAACTTATTCAAATTAAATATTATCATGATTGATTTTGATTCAGAAGAAAAAGAACAGAGCAATTACCCAACAGAAGAAGATACAGCATTTACGAACGACGAACAAGAAGCAATTAAAGAATACAAAGCCAATTTAACTAAACGAATAAATAAACATAGAAGTATATTAAAAGGTTTTGAATCGGCATTTTGGGGTATTACTTCTTATTCGTTTGCTAGATTTTTAATTCTTGTTTCTGGTAGTAGCGCTTTGGGTTTTGCTGTTGCTTCGGTATTTCTTATCAATAACATCGTTAACCGAGATTGCCTTGATGCATTTCGGTTAGAACGTAATGACGCAGAATGGAAGGTAGAAGGAATGGGAAAGCTATTAAAGTTCGTACTAACTACTATAGGAACTGCATTTATATTATGGGGTTCTATTGGCGAATTTTATCATATTTACAATAACTCAAATGAAACTTACAACAACTTAACTAAAACTGTTGAAGAATTTCAAGCATTACCACAGGATGACCAAAACAAGCTTTTAATATTTAGTGGGATTGTTGCAATTGCTGGTTTATACATTGCTATTGATTCCAAAAGAAAATGAAAAAATTGTTTCAAATACCATTGGGAGGACTAGCTATAGCAGGACTAGCCGTTGGTACTTGTTGTGCTTGGCTGATGGGTGAAACCGTTCGTCCCTACGATATGGTAGGGGTTAAATTTTGTCCAAAGACAGCTAATGTTCGCAAAAAAAATTATGAACAAGCGCAACGTAAATTAGATAAAAAATACTGCCAGTACGAACATAAAATGCTGTCTGAAGTGTGGGATAAAAAGCAGTACGAAGCGATTAAACCACTACCAGAAAACTCATTTATTATAAGAAATATTCCGGGCGAAAAAACTACTTACTGGTGGTATTTAGTATCTATTGCTTCTGTTGGTGGTGGTGTGCTTGCTTGGGCTAAAAAATGCGAAAAAATAGAGTTAGCTGCACACTACGAATTAGAAGGATATAAAACTCAAATTAAAATATTTGGGGTTAATTCCCGTGAAGAAAGAGACTTCAAAACTGATACAGTTCGTAATCAGTGGGTAGGAATGAGATTAGAAACTGGGTTGATATCTCAAGACGCAGTTAATGAACGATATAAAAAGCAAAGTGAAGTACAAGACGCAACCCATGCAGCAGCTTTAAAACAGTTTGATGCAGGTAATTCGGAGATGGATAAAACCATTGCAGAAAACCTTCGAGATGCTGCCAAAGCTGACAAGGAGCGGGTAAAACTTCAAGGTAAGGGTAGCGCATCAACTACCACCAATCAAAGTAATGATGAAATATATCTTCTTCAGTTGATTGAAGCTTTAAAAGCCCATGAGGACGGATGGATATTTGATTTAATTAATTCTGTTAAACCCATATTTTTAATAGGTGATATGGGAAGCGCTAAAACCTCAATGGCTGTTAGTTTGGGGCTTATTCGTGAAGCATTAGGGCATAGAATCCACCGAATAGCTGATAAACATTTGAACGGTGAAAATAGCGACAAATGGAACTTGTTAAAAGCAGAATGCAGGCATGATAATAACTCCTCAATTCTTGAAGCATTGCAAGACCAAATTGAGCGTAGAGGTGAAAGGATTAACCAACGACCTACGTCAAAAGAGCAATTTATTCTTGATGAATTTACACAATTAGCGAAGATTTCAAAAGAAGCGAATGTTCTAATTCCCCTCTTTGTTACCTCCACTTATTCCGATACCAGAAAAGCCAAGGAATTGTTTATTGGTGTTACTCACTCCTTCACTAATGCATCATTTGGCGACGGTGTTTTTGAGTTACGGCAACGCGGATGGTTAATTGAGAAATTCTCGGTAAATGGTGAAACACCGATACCTCGCGTTGTCATTCGCACGGGATTAAAAGATTTGAACGGTAACAATTTAGAAGATGTAGAAAAAACATTACCTTCGTGGTTCCGACCCGAACTAATACACGGTCATTTCAATGATTCCCCTATCAGTTTTGATAACGCAGGATAACTAAAACAGAGTTCGCAACTAACTACCAATTGTTTAACACCATGAATTTAACTCAGAACCTAGAACAATTCCACAATGAACTAAGTACGGCTTTAACAATAGTAGAAAACCTTAAAGCTAACTATCCCATGATGTTTAAAGAAGTGTTGCCAGATGGCGAAGAAATTCGGATGGGGGATATCTTACAAGGGTTAGCTACTGCCCATGATGAAACAGCTAAATCTTTGGACTTAATTGGTACGTATTTAGAAATTGATTAATAATAGAAGATGGTAAAATACCCCCTCTTTCTTAATTGGCTGAGGGGCTTTTTTATGCGAATTGTTTTACACATATCGATGCAATTTACCGCGCCGTTATCAAGGAGCGGGAGACGCGAAGCTCGTTATATAGCATGGGTTTTAGGCTTCATATATATACACCATCTATATACTTGTCTTCACCAATAAAGGTAAGCTATCTATACAAGGTGTATCCCAGGTATTGACATGACACGGGTTGAGCGAGAATCAATGAACTTCAAATTGCCCAAGCCCTTGGCAATTGCGCTCCGCAAAGCAGCTTCCCCACAACCGGGTAAAACGGCTACTGATATAGTAATTCGGGGATTACTTCACGAATTAGGAGAAATACCAGGTGTGGAGCCAAGCGCGGAAACGCGATTGCAGAAGCTAGAAGAAGAATTAATTCTACTAAGAAGCAGCATCAAAGAGCGAGCGGAAACCCCCACAGATTTCCGCACAGAAGAAAAAATAGAAGCGCTCAACAACCGGGTAGCAAAGCTAGAAGGAGCCTTGGAAGCCATTCAACATAATAATTTCGGTGCATCTAATAATTACAGAAGATATAAAAATTCGGGCAATCCCTACAATCAAAGCGGACGACCACCCCAAATAGAAGCTCTCGACGAACAAAAGTTAGCGCTACGACTTAACGTTAATATTCCAACACTTCAAGAAAAACGTAAAACCCTTAACCAGACTGAGTTTGAAGAATGGAGTAAGAACCGAGACAGGGTTAAATATTCATGGCATTTTAACTCTAAAGATGGATTGTATCACCCTAAAAAATCAAATTAATAGCATAAAGCCGCAAAAACACTTAAAAATATTGTTCTTAAACAGCTGCACGTATAGGAGTACGATAAATAATGCGGAAACCGCCATTATCGCATTACAAGTATTGTTATGTCCGACTCAATTGCATCTACCCTCACCCATCTCGAAAATGCTTATTCGCTCGCTATTGGGGATGATTTTTGTATCGATAAAGACCCCGATGTTATAGAGCAGTTACTCAATGATACTCGCTCTCCTAATACTAAGCGGGCTTATGAAAAGGATATGAAGGACTTTTTTTTGTTTATTGCGGGGTGTTTACCGACGCAGGAATTGGTATTGGAGTTTTTACATTTGGAGCAGCGTCACGCGGTAGCTTTATTGTTGAAATATAAAGCGCATTTAGTGAAGAAAGAGTTATCTGAAGCTACGGTTAATCGCAGGTTGAGTGCAATTAAGTCTTTAACGGCGATGGGGCGTAAGTTGGGGTTATGCAATTTTACTTTAGAAGATGTGAAGGGGGAAAGGGTTGAGAAGTATCGCGATACTACTGGTATTTCTCCACAGGATTATGCAAAAGTTTTGGGGTTAGTTGATAGGGATACGCTTAAGGGTAAGAGGGATTATGCGATATTGCGTTTGTTATGGGATAATGCGCTGCGGAGAAGTGAGGTTTGCAATCTAAATGTGGGCGATTTTAATGCCCAGGAAAGTACTTTGTTAATATTAGGAAAAGGGAAGGGTACGCAAAAGGTAACTGTTGATTTGAGTCGTAAAACTGTGGAGGCGATTACTGATTGGTTGATTGTTTCTCGGAGGAGTCACTATACCAGGAAACCTTTATTTATGGTGCTGGCATATAACGGTAATGGTAATCGTTTAAGTGGGGAAGCAATAAGAAGTTTGGTTTGCAATTTATGCAAGAAAGCAGGAATTACCAAGCAGATGTCACCCCATAGAGTGCGGCATAGTAGTATTACTACGGTGTTGGATAATAATAATGGTAATTACCGCGCTACGCAAAGGTTTAGCAGGCATTCTAAATCAGATACGGTGATGAAATATGACGATAATAGACAGAAATTGCAGAAGAAAATGACGGATATAATTGCCGATTTGGTTTAGTTTTTAAAACTGAATCAAGCTTATGACAGCATTATATAAATTTATATTTTGCTTGTGAGTGACCAAGCGATTTCGCCATTAAAAAACTTTTAAATCCAAGATTCTAGAGATAAACTTTTGACTTGTTGAATTCGTAAAAAGTCGCTATCTCTAGAAACGATAGTTAAATTATTTTGTAAAGCAATAGCAGCTATCCAAATATCGTTTTCATCAAAGCCTAAGTC
>ERZ1740062.644-NODE-644-length-17138-cov-4.913950_pt1 | contig 17138 bp, 14 predicted proteins | sample MGYA00581741_ERZ1740062 | MGnify/ENA primary metagenome ERZ1740062 (study PRJEB43018, sample SAMN04849747) | marine metagenome | isolation source: floating plastic debris | place: Pacific Ocean | collected 2008-09-01 | study: EMG produced TPA metagenomics assembly...
TCCACGCCATCGCATCAGGTGATCGCGTTTGCAGCGTGAGGCGTTTGATACGCCTGATGCTTGTTTGCGATGATTTCGAAGATTGGAGCGGGCGATGCGCTTCAGTAAAACTCAATAATATACATTAAAACAGTGTCTTAGAGATTTTCTGATGATGCTTTGTAACCCAAATTGTTCCCAAATTGTATCCCAAATAAACTTGCTGCCAGGAAGTTGTCGGATCGTTGCGATGGAAAGCCTAAATTACCAATTTGTCACTCGAGAAATTTGGAATTTTCAGCATGGGTCGTCGCTGTGCTTTGTCAGCTTCTGTATGACCGTAATGGAGCAAATTTGAGAATCTGAGCTGACGTCCACCCGGGGCGTCAAAGCGGACGTTAAGCCGACTGGAATAGAGCCTATCAACAAGTTCTCATTGCGAAATAGTATAACAAACAAAAGATCTAACTGGCTTAGCGCAAAAAGATTCCTCGGTTTTGCTCGCCAGCATTGCCAATATCAATGTCGCTGTTCTGTTTCCTGCTCTGATGAACGAAATTGTCAGTTAGGCCCAACCAACCCAGCCCCGCCAGGTGAAGGCCGCGTAAAACTGGGTGATATCGTTCAATCCCGCTTTTCGCAAAATCTCTTCATCTTGCCTGGCGTCAAAGAGTTGCAGATTTTTAGAGATGGATTCGCGAGCGGCCTCCGCCTCGTGGCATGCGACGCCGGATGAAACAACGTATTCCCGATGGCGCTCCAACCACAGTTGTCTCAAATCCGGCGTCTGCGGGAAGCTACAATGCACAGTTATAAAAGGCGCGCCGGGCTTCAGGCGTTGCATGATTTCTGAGACCGCTCGTATGCGTTCGTCTGCTTCGAGGAAATGTAGCGTTAAAAAGCTCGTCGCCGCGTCGAAAGGGCCGCGCGGTGCGTCTTCCGCAAAACCATGGACCAAGGTTACACGTTCGTTGAGTTGGCCCAATCTTGTTTGGGCAGCCTCAAGCATGGGCTTGGCAGGATCGACCCCAACGAATTGCCAATCTGGGTTTTGTTGAGCGAACGCTTCAAGTTCCAAGCCGCCACCGGCGCCATGAACCAAAATTTTGGCATCCTGCGGCGCGCTCTCGCGAATCAAAACCCCGGCCATCTTATGTAAGCTTGCGAAACCCGGCACAAAGCGCGCTGGACCCTCGGCGTAAATCGCTGCGTGCGTCGGGTTATCGAAAAGGTCCAGGATTTCCATCGACTTTTCTGTCATTACTTTTAGTCCGCCTCTACTACCGATTGGAAAGATCTTACTTAGGGCGCGCCCTGATATAACAAGGCCCAAAAGAAGGGGGGCGAGCGAAGCGTGGTGATGGACAGAGCAGGGGAGTCGAGAGAGGCCAATGGTGACGGGGCGAGCACTTCATGAGCCCAATTTGCAACACAGACCATAAAAATGACTTCGCATGCAATGCGGCGCAACCGCAAGTCTTGCATTCGAAGTCAATAAGTGCATTCGTTTCGCATCGAGATGCAAAACTAGGAGGAAAGCCATGCGCCATCGATCCACTATGACCCGGCTGTTGCTCAGCGGATCTGCCGCGGTTGCCTTAACGGCGACCCTGTCATTCGCCTCAGCACAAGACAATGTAGAAATTGCCGACAGTGAGAAGAAACTGGGTGTGATTACGGTGACCGCTGAAAAGCGGACGGAAAGCACGCAGGACGTTGGTCAATCTATCCAAGCCTTCGATTCAGAAGGACTTGAGCGCGCGGGTGTGGATGATGTTTCTCGACTGGATCAGATTGTATCCGGCGTAAACTTTGCCTTTGTTGGCAATGATGCGAAATTTAATGTGCGCGGTGCGAACTCAACCAATACATTTGGCGACGTGTCGTCCATCGTTGGTACTTTCGTTGACGGTGTTTATCAGCCCCGTGCTTCTATGCAGTCGCGCGGCTTCTTTGACGTTCAGCGCCTGGAATTCCTTAAAGGTCCACAAGGCACCCTTTATGGACGCAACACGTTTGCTGGCGCGATGAACCTCTTTACTAACGCGCCAGACCTTTCTGGTTTCAGCGCCGGTATTGATGCCAGCTATGAAAGCTTCAATACGCGTCGCTTCGAAGGCTTTGCGAATATGGCCCTCAGCGACACCTTCGGTGTTCGCGTCGCGGCATTCTCAGAGAATGGCGATGGCTACATCTCTAACCTCGTCGGACCGGATCTCGGCGCACCGAATGATGTCGGCATCCGCGTCAGTGCACTCTGGGAGCCGACAGCTGACCTCAGCATTCTCGGCCGAGTTAGCCATGTGAATGAATCAGGCGTCGAAGCCGGTCTGTTTGGATATACATTCGTTTGCCGGAACGTCACCGATCAAGGCCTAACCGATCCATTTGGAACGTCGCAAGACTGTGCAAACCCATTGCAAGGGTCAAACGGGTTCCCAAGTGCCGATCAGCTTGGACCGTATGAAGTGGCTCAAAACTTCGCACCAGACGGTGACCTAGAGCAAACGCAGGTCTCCTTGGAAATGAACTATGATGCGGGTCCGATCGCGATCAAATCGATCACCGGATACACCGACTTTGAAAACCTCATTGGTTTTGATGGCGACTTCAGCCCGGTAGATCACACACGGTTCTGGTTCGATGAGCGCAGTGAGAGCTTCTCTCAAGAGATTCAGTTGAGCTCAGACTATGACAGCCCACTCCAATGGACAGCTGGCGCTTATTATTCTCAGGATGAGACCCTGTTTAGCTTCTCGATCTTTGATGCGAACGTTGAAAACGCCAATCGCCCGAGCGTCGTTGGTCCAGGCGGTGACACGTTCACGCTCTTAGTCGGAACGCCAATCGTCTCTGAGGACATTCAGCTGGGTGGCTTTTTCGCCGACCTTGGTATTCGTGAAATCGACTATGTTGGTATTTACGGCCAGGCTGAATGGACGCTTACCGATCAGCTTCGTCTGATTGGTGGTCTGCGCTACAATGAAGAAGAGAAGACGCTTAAAGTTGGCGGCTCAAACTTCTCGGGGGCAAATCCACCGGTCATCGTGAATCCAGATGTGGTCGCGAATCCGAATTTGTCTTTCGTGCCGACCAATCCGTACACGGTATTCACCTTCAATGAAGCTGCAACCGATGCATCACGCGGTAGTGTTAGCTTTGACAACGTAAATTGGCGCTTGGGTGCCGAGTTCGACCTCAATGATGAGATCATGCTCTACGCTACTGCTGCGACTGGTTTCTTGTCTGGTGCGATTACCAATAGCGGCGGCACGACCGACGAACAGGAATCGCAAATCATCGAAGTTGGTTTCAAGAGCCAGCTGCTCGATTCCAGCCTTCTCTTGAACGGTGCCGTACACATCACCGAATACACCAACCTGCTGCGTCAGGTTCAGGAAATCGATCCCAACACCGGCACAGCGGTTACCCGCTCTGATAATGGTGGACAGATTGATGCCTGGGGTATCGAGATTGATGCGGTCTATTTCCCAACCGACAATATTCGACTCGGCGCGAACCTGGCTTACCTAGACTCCGAGTTCGGTGACAACTTTTTCCAGGGTAACCCCTATCAGTTGTTCAACGGACAGGTTCAGTCTTCGATTTCTGTGTCTGGTGAAACCACACCTTGGTCACCTGAGCTGACATTGAACCTATCGGGTGATTATATCATCGACCTTGGCGACAATGGCACGCTGACCCCGGGGATCTCGATCTATTACAGCGATGAGTATTTCACATCGAACCTGTACTCTCCGGATCCAAATCAGCTGCAAGACTCATACACCAAAACCGATCTTGTTCTGCGCTGGGACTCTGCGAGCGGAGACTACTCGGTTGAAGGTTTCGTGGAGAACGCCTCAGATGAAGCGGTCTTGGCGCGCGGTAACAATAACAGTTCCGACGTGGTTCAAACCGGATATCTCTATCCGCGCAACTATGGCGTTCGCCTGAAAGCTCGGTTCTAATCAACATGCTTAGAGAAGCAGAATTTTATGGCTTCTTGAGCTGAACAAATTGGAAGGAAGGGGCCCTTGCGGTTCCTTCCTTTCTTCTTTTCTGTAAGCTGAAAAGCGGGATCACCAAGGGAGTGGGTGTTGGCGGAATTTGGACTGCTGAACTGGACGATCGTAGCTTTTTATTTGGTGATCAATCTTGGGCTCGGTTATGCGATGAGCCTTCGGGTCAAATCAGCGGATGACTATCAGTTGGGCGATCGCTCCACGCCCTGGTGGGCGATCGGCATCTCGGTCGTCGCAACTTATGTCAGCGCACTTTCATTCCTGGGGGGGCCTGCCTGGGCATACGGCGATGGCATGGCGGCTCTGGCCATTCATATTAACTATCCGCTGGTCATATTTGTCGTCGTCATTCTGTTCCTGCCATTCTTTTACAATAGCGGTGTCGCGTCCATCTATGAGTATCTTGAGCGCCGTTTTGGTGTAGCCTCACGCACCACAATGTCCGCGATCTTTCTCCTCACCCAAACAATTACCAGCGCCTCCATTTTAACGGCAACAGCGGTGGTGATTACCTTCGCAACTGGCGTCGATGTTCGTATCGCCATCATCGGGATGACTCTGGTAGTGTTGGTCTACACGATGCTCGGTGGGATGAATGCAGTTATCTGGACGGACGTACTCCAGGGCGTAGTCTTATTCGTCGGGGCAGGGGTGGTGCTGTGGGGGCTGTTGGCGGAAGTCAGCCCGCTTTCGGGCGCGCTCAGCACTTTGGCCCAAGATGGCAAACTAAACCCCATCCGGACTGAGCTCGATTTTTCTGTGGCGCCAACGGTTTGGGCCGGCGTCTTCGCAATGACGCTCTTCCACATTACCGTCTACGGTACGAACCAGATGATGGTGCAGCGCGCGCTCGCTGCTAAGACATTGGGCGATGCGAAAAAATCATACCTTATGATGGGGTTCGCAGCCTTCTTCATCTACTTCCTATTCTTTTTCATTGGGGCTTTGCTGTACGTGCATTTCGAGGGCGTGCCGTTTGAGCAACCGAACGAGATTATCCTCGTCTTTGCCCAAACCCTCGCCATTCCAGGCTTGATGGGCATTCTGGCCGCAGCAGTGCTCTCAGCGTCCATGTCGAGCTTGTCTTCGGCTTTGAACTCGCTCGCAACGGTCTCCGTCGTTGGATATTATCAACGCTTTTTCAAACCCGAAGCGAGCCCGCAACACTTCCTGATGATGTCGAGAGTGTTTACAATATTCTGGGCAGTTATGGCCATTCCAATCGCGTTCGCATTTGTGAACAGTGGCGGGTCGATCCTCGAAACCCTAAGCCGTGTTGCCTCTTATTTTGTGGGTGCCAAGCTCGCAATGTTTGGTCTTGGATTTTTGTCGAAGCATACCAATGAGAAAGGTTTGCTTATTGGGGTCGCAGCTGGCTTTATTGGCCTGTTCGCGATCGTTGCCGGCATCCCCGTTCTCGGACTGGAGCCAGCAAATGTTGCTTGGCCCTGGTATGTCGTGATCGGCGGTGTGATCAATCTCATTGTGTCATGGACGGCGAGCGTTTTGCTCGATGGTTTTCAGAAAGATTGGCACGAGCAGACCGTAATTGGACAGCTTCGTCGCTTTAAAGCTGAGGGGCGGGATGAGAAACAAGATGGCTGGTACGTCGTACCGGGGCGCGTCGATTCAATCGCCTGGTATTTGCTTCTTTTCTTCGCCTTGATCCTCGTTTTCCTGTCTTGGTTCGGGACGCTCGGCGCCTGAGGTCATAGGCTAGAATTGATACTTTGCATTCGAATGCAAAAATGCTAAAACGCGCGCCTATTCAGGAGATAAATTATGGCGCGTTGGCTGAAAGAAGGGATTGATCCCGATATCAAGCAAAAGGCGGATGCACAGGTCCGCAAAATCGTTGAGGATATCCTCGAAGATATTGATTCTCGCGGTGATGCAGCGGTGCGCGATCTGTCCGAGAAGTTCGATAAGTGGAGCCCCGCAAGCTATCTTTTGAGCCGAGAAGAAATTGATGCTTGCTACGAAGAGCTCGACGAACAAGCGATCAGTGACATCCGATTTGCGCAAGAGCAGGTTCGCAATTTCGCGCAGATCCAGAAAGACGCATTAAGAGATGTTGAGGTCGAGACACTGCCTGGTGTAACCCTCGGCCACAAGAACGTTCCGGTAAACTCTGTCGGGTGCTATATTCCGGGTGGAAAATACCCGCTGATCGCGTCGGCGCATATGAGCGTTGTTACCGCAAAGGTAGCGGACGTCCCGCGCATTATCGCCACAGCGCCCCCTTTTGAAGGACGACCGCATCCTGCCATCGTCGTTGCCATGGATATGGCGGGCGCAGATGAAATCTACTCGCTTGGCGGTGTCCAAGGCATCGGCGCCATGGCGATCGGCACCGAAACGATCGCGCCTGTCGATATGATCGTCGGACCTGGCAATGCCTATGTTGCCGAAGCAAAGCGACAGCTATTCGGTCGGGTCGGCATCGACATGTTTGCGGGTCCGACAGAAACACTGATTATCGCTGACGAAAGCGTTGATGAAGACTTCTGTGCCGCCGATCTGTTGGGGCAGGCTGAGCACGGACCAACATCACCTGCAGTATTGCTGACCAATTCAGAAGGCCTCGCAAAACGCACGATGGAGGCGGTCGAGCGCCAGCTGCAATGGCTTCCAACCGCGGACGTCGCGGGTGAAGCCTGGGGCGAATATGGACAGGTTATCGTCTGCGACTCTTATGAAGAGATGGTGGCCGTGGCTGACGATATTGCCTCAGAACACGTCCAGGTGATGACCAAGGATCCGAACTATTTCCTCGACAACATGACAAATTATGGGGCGCTGTTCCTAGGGCAGGAGACCAATGTCTCCTATGGCGACAAAGTGATCGGGACCAACCACACACTCCCGACAATGAAAGCTGCCCGCTATACAGGCGGCTTGTGGGTCGGTAAGTTCATCAAAACGTGCACGTTCCAGCGCGTCACGCGGGAAGCCTCAGTCATGGTTGGGGAGTATTGCTCCCGCTTGTGCGCGCTTGAAGGATTTGCAGGTCATAAAGAGCAGGCAGATATTCGAGTGAGACGCTATGGCCAACAGCCCGCGGAAAAAGAAACCGTCTAAATCCGAAGCGAAGGTTGTCCCTTTGATCAAGGGACGTCGCGCCACTTCCTATGACGTGGCGCGCTTGGCTGGCGTTTCGCAATCAGCTGTTTCGCGTTGCTTCAAGCCCGGCGCTAGCATTTCTGGGAAGATGCGCGAACGGGTGATGAAAGCGGCGAAGGAGTTGGAATACCAGCCGAATGCGATTGCTCGTGGACTGATCACGCAGCGCTCTAATTTGGTCGCCGTCTTGGTGTCTGGACGACTGAACCTCTATTATCCGGAAGTCCTATTCAAAATTACCGAGGAGCTTGCCGAAGCGGGGCTTCAGGCCCTGCTGTTCACGGTCGAAACAGAAGACGACGCCGAAACAGTGATCGAACAGGCCTGGCAGTATCAAGTTGATGGCGTCATCTCTGCCTCTCACATGTCACAGGAACAGTACGAACTGTTGGAGAAGCGCCAGATCCCAGTCGTGTTCTTTAATCGCTATTTCAGCGACCACCCGAATACGGTGGTTTATTGCGACCCCTCCGAGCAGGTCCGCGATGTTGTCAAACAGCTTTACACGCTCGGCCATCGCCGCGCGGGTGTGATCATAGGGCCTGAGGACAACCTGGTTAGCCGCGAGCGCACACGAATGCTCCAAGCCAGTTTGTCCGAATATGGTATCGAGACTGTTTGCGAGGTGCGCGGCGACTTTACCTATGAAAGCGGAACATCGGGTCTTCAGGAGATCAATCGGCAAGTCCCGGATCGCCCTAGCGTGGTGATCTGCATCAACGATATGATGGCTATGGGGTGTATGGACGAAGCCCGTTCGGTGCTTGGTCTGGAAGTCCCCAAAGACCTGTCTATCGTGAGTTTCGACGGCATCGGGATGAGCCAGTATGCAAGCTATGAATTGACCACGATCCGACAGCCGATTGGGCGCATGTCTGAAGCGGCCGTTCGTATGATTGTCGAGCGTGTCGAACGGCCGGAGCAATCTCACGAAAAACGGGTTTTCGAAGGGGCCGTGATTCCCGGCGGGTCTATTGCGCGGGCGTCCTCATAGATTTATGACTTCGAATGCATATTCGGAGGAAACGCCATGAAATCGAGCCAAGATCGTATTCTGACCACTCATGTGGGAAGTCTGCCAAGATCCAAGGAAGTGACTGATCTGGTATTCGCGCACGAAGCCGGCGAAGCGATTGAACAAACGCGTTTCGATGAAGTTCTATCCGCAGCGGTGGCGGATACGGTGAAGCGTCAGCGCGATGCGTCCGTGGACATCGTCAGCGATGGGGAAATGAGCAAGATTTCCTATGCCACCTATATCAAGGACCGTATCACTGGATTTGACGGCGATAGTCCTCGGCGGGCACCTGCTGATCTTGAGGAGTTTCCGGGTTTCCTGGAACGCCAAGCTAAAGGCGGTGGAACGCCAACCTATCGACGCCCGAAATGCGTTTGCGAAGTCAAAACAAAAAGCATGGCTCCGCTTGAAGCTGATCTGAACTATTTCTCGACGGCATTGAACGGCGCCGGCCATGTTGAGGCCTTCATGAATGCGGCGAGCCCTGGTGTGATCGCGCTCTTTCAACCGAATGAACATTATAAAACTCAGGACGAATATCTTGAGGCGCTCGCCGAAGCGATGCGGCCGGAATACGAAGCCATTGTCGGGGAAGGGCTCATCCTGCAACTCGACTCGCCAGACCTTGGGCTAGGGCGCCATATGATGTTTAAAGACAAGCCGCTTGAGGACTATCACCGCCTTGCGAGCCAGCATGTTGAGGTCCTCAATCATGCTTTGCGCAACGTCCCCGGTGAACGGGTGAGAATGCACATCTGCTGGGGCAATTATGAAGGGCCCCACCATTGTGATGCACCAATGGATGAAGTGCTGCCCGTTGCCTTGAAAGCCAAGCCGCAAGGTTTGTTGTTCGAGAACGCTAATCCCCGCCACGGTCATGAATGGACGGTCTTTGCGGATGCGGAGCAGCGCGGAGAGTTACAGGACAAGATCCTGATCCCCGGCGTTATCGATTCCACCACGAACTTTATCGAGCATCCTGAACTTGTCGCTCAGCGCATTGAACGGTTCACCGATATTGTCGGCAAAGAACGCGTGATTGCGGGCACCGATTGCGGATTCTCGACCTTCGCAGGGTTCGGCGCGGTCGATGAAGACATTGTCTATGCCAAACTCGGCGCCCTTGCCGAAGGCGCAGAGCGGGCGTCAAAGCGATTGTGGTCATGACTTTCAAACAACGCGTTCGAGATAAGACACCACTTGTCGGCACATTCCTCAAAACTCCTTCGGCAATGATTTGCGAGGTGCTCGGGCGCAGTGATCTCGACGTCGTATGTCTAGATGCCGAACACTCACCGTTCGATCGCGGAGACATCAATGCCTGCGTTATGGCCCTCAACCATGTAGGCAAGCCAAGCTTGGTCCGCGTGCCGGCCAATCGCCCGGAGCATATTTTGAATGCGCTTGATTGCGGTGCGACGGGGATCCTCGCGCCGCATGTCATCACCGGAGATGATGCGTATGCGCTCGCCGCGAATGCGCATTTTGGCACGGGGCGAGGCTATGCTGGATCCACGCGTGCGGCTGGTTATGGTGCCCGCAAAATGGCTGAACATAAAGCGGCCAGCGGTGAAGCCACCACCGTGATCGCTCAAATCGAAGACGCCGAAGCGCTTAAGCATCTTGATGACATTCTGTCGATCGACGCGATCGACGCATTCTTTATCGGACGCGCAGATTTGTCCGTCTCGCTCGGCGCGGATGGCCCCAATGATGAGCAAGTAATTGAGGCGGTAGAACAGATCTGCGCCAAGGGGCGCGAAGCTGGCGCAACGATCGGGATGTTCACCGCATATTTGGATGAGATTCCGAAATGGCGATCCGCGGGCGCAAGCTTGTTTCTGCTTGGGTCAGACCACGGCTTCATGGTGTCAGGGGCGGCGGCGCTTACCCGAACTGTGCGCGAGCATTTCTAGATCCGGTAAAACGTCTCAGCGACGGTCCGAAACATAGCATCGCGTTCATCCGTTGAGTAACGCGCGCAAATGTTGAGATAAGCCCCAATCGTGTTTTCGTAGCTCGCATAGAGCTTATCCACGGGAAAGTTTGAGCCGAACGCGACCCGTTCTGGCGTGAAGATTTCGATCACGCGATGGACGAGAGGCTCGATACTCGCTTCTGTCCAGTCATGATTGAACATTCCGAACCCGGAGACTTTGCAGATGATGTTCGGCAAGTCAGCAAGAGCTCGAAGTCCAGTTTCCCATTCTTGGCGGCTGTCTTGATCAAAGCTGCTCAAAGACCCGCAATGACACAAAGCAACTTTCAGGTCCGGCACGCGCGCAAACAACGCCGCGCTCGCCTGCATGAGCGGGGGCGTGAGTTGAAGGTCGAATGACAAGCCGGTTTCGGCAAGCACCTGCAATCCTCGTTCAAAGTTCGGATCAGCCAGCAATGCTGATGTTCCAGTCTTTCGATCTTCTTCTGCGCTCCGTCCAATAATCTGACGAACGCCGCGCAAAGCGGGATGTTGAGCATGCGCGACGAGCTCCTCGCTGACCGCCCCACGGGTTAGGTCACCAAACGCGACAATGGCATTTGGAAACCCGTGTTTGTCGGCTTGTCCTTGCAACCAGGCGGTTTCGGTCAAGCTGTCTTCAACCTCAACGCCCACCTGAATATGTACGGATTTCCGAACGGGGAGGGCGCCAAAGTCCGCGCGCAGCTCAGGCACATGATAGTCTTTTTGGATGGGCGCCGGATCGCCAAAGAACCGCACCACGCCTTTTTCGGCGAGCCAAGTGTGTCGACACGCCTTCAGGTCCCAGAGGTGATGATGGGCATCGACAAGATAGGGCAGATCATCCACGCGAATACCTCGCGGTCGTGATCTGACGACGCAATGCGATATCATCCCAGATGAAAACTTGCTCGCGAATGCGTCCATTCATGATCCGAAATTGCGTCACCCCGAGCAAATAAATGGCAGCCCCACTTGGTTGTCCATAACGCCCAGCTGCTTCGTGCGTCGCAGTGGCTGTCCAACGAAGCGCGACGTCAGTGGCATCTCCGAGATAAGGCGTTTCAGCCACGTGATCGATCGAGAGCTTCAAATCAGGAAAGACTTTCAGAAATGATGCGAACCAGCTCTGGATCTGATCTGGTCCGTAGAGCGAGACATCGCCCGGCAGAATGGTATCGGCGCGGAAATCATAAGCCTCCTGCAAAGCAGGCAGGTCTGCGCCAGCAAAACACAACCGCAAGGCTTCGCTGGCCAGTTTGATCGCCGCACTCGCATCGCGGTCCGCCTGAGGCGCAGTAAGGACGGCAGCGAGATTGGCTTCATGGAAGTCGATAAGGCTGAAGCTGTTTATCTTGTCTGACTGGGACTGATCCTTTGCGAAACGATCAGGGTCGAATCCAAGTTTTTGCACCGCGGCGAGGTTGTCGCGGACCAACCATTCCTCAATCACACGATTGTTTTTGCACAGGCAATCCGCGATTGTCTGAATTCGAATTTGCTTGCCGGTTACGGGTCCAAACTCGCTCGCCCCTTCATTGGTCATTTTGGAGGTAATGAGGTGTGAAGAGTAGAAGGCGCCGTCTCCCTCATCCGACCAGATGACATTGTCTGCATCTAGCCGTCGATCCGGAAACGCTTTCAGCGTTGCCCACGTATTGTCGACGACGGTCTGGGCGCCGCTAATATCGCCTGCCATTGTGTGGATGGCACAGTTCGGCGCGTACCAATCGAGGCATTTTTCGACGGCTCGGTCATGCCAGATTCGTTCCGTAATCCGGATGATATAGTGCGGGAAGTCGACAAACTCCGAGTCGAAACCGGGCAGGTCCATGCGGCGCTCAGGACCGGGCGTCATCATCTCGTTGATATCGGTCGTGGCGACGTGCGTGATCGGTTTTGTCGTCATGAAGGCTCCTATTGTGCCGTCCAGCCGCCATCGACGACAAGAGAATGACCTGTGATCATTCTTCCGGCGGGACCGCACAGGTATAGCACCGCCTCTGCAATATCATGCGTGGTGGCGACGGTGCCGAGCGGGATCATCCGTTTGACGAAGACTGAGAATTCTGGGTCGTCGAGCATTGGCTTCGTCATCGGCGTCTCGACAAATGTTGGGGCGACCGAATTGACCCTGATGCCGCGCGGGGCCAACTCAACTGCCATGGCTTTGGTAAGGCCTTCAATCGCGTGTTTGGTCATGCAGTAACCGGTTCGGTTTGGCGAACCAACATGGCCCATCTGAGAACTCATATGCACGATCCTTCCACCATCTGGCATGCGTGGTAGAACTTCTCTCGACACGCGATAGGTGGTGCGGACATTTAAGTCGAGCATTCGATCGAGCATATCGTCTGTGATTTCGCCCATCGGTTTCGGAACATTGGTGCCGACATTATTGATCAGAATATCGATGCGGTCCTGAGCTCGGACAAAGTCCAGAAAGGCGTCTGATACAGCGTCGCCTGTCCAAGGTTCGCAGCGATCCGGGCATGCTTCTATCAGGTCATTAAATGCTTCAGAGGCGCGTGCGACTGGGATAATAATTGCCCCGGCAGCGTGTAGCGTCTCACAAATTGTCCGTCCGATGCCGCGGCTGGCGCCGGTAATGATGGCGCGTTTACCCGCCAGCGTTTGCGTCATGACCAATGAACCTCAGGGGCTTCGTCACCGCCGCGTACTGCAATAAGGCAAGCCTGTTCGCTACCTTTGTTTCTGAGCGTGCGGCGTGCATGGCGTGGCACTGTCATCGTGTCGCCCGCCACCAAAATCATCTGGTCACCGTCAATTGAAACAGAGACAGTTCCCGACTGGACGAAATAAACATCCGGTACGCTTAGCGTATGTTCGGCAATGCTTGCTCCAGCTTCGAGGCGTAACTCGCTCAGCGTAAATCCGTGCGGCCAATCCAGAGGCGACTTGCCGATCAATAGGGTGTCTCGAACGCCAGTCAGCTTGTCGAAGATGCCCGCATGGCGACCTTGGCCGCTGCGCAAAACACAATTTGCCAATTGCTGATCGGAATAGGTGTCAAGCGCCGCCACTTGCGCCGATGAAGTAATCGGCATCGGTGTTTTCCCAGTCGGAACCGTCTCACCCTTTTGTGTATCGATCAGCATCCCATCTTCGAGCAGGATCAAACCATAGTCGCGCGCCATATCGAACACTTTAGGCGCCCACAAAACCCGGCCGGGATCATCACCGCCCAGAACGGCCCAAAGATAACCGACGGATGATCCGGTATTGGTGAAGCCGCGAAAAACATTTGTTGGGATTGAAATCAGATCTCCTGGGTGGAGCGTAATCTGCGCGTCATCCGCATGCTCGCCGAGGTCGAAGCGCCACTCGCCGCTATGGACATAGAAAACCTCGACTGTTTCATGACTGTGCTGCGAATTTGTACATCCAGGAGGTTGTCGTGCGCCGCCAATATTGAATCCATGCGGCTCGGCTATGTGCACATGCTGGTTCGGGTTTTCCGAAACGCCGGGTCCGATAATGGTGAAGTTTTCTTTCTGATCCGATCCTGGCGTTCGCGTATCGATGAATGCATCAAAACACGGTTTCAGATCGACATATTTGACCACTCTCGACTCAATCGCGCGGCGATGCTGCATCGTGGTGTCGGACATAGCTTTAGATTCCTTATCCAAGCCTAGCTTGCAAAAATTGCATTCGAAGTCAATTTAGCTCTTTAGGAGTTTCAGTTCACAATTTCCGCTCTGCGTTGCTCGTCCCGCAGGACGCGCGAGCAGGTCGAGGAGCGTGGCATTCACGAGGTCGGGTTGTTCGAGCGTGGAGATGTGTCCGCATCGCTCCAAAATACGGAGATCCGCGTCTGAAATTTGCGCTTGGATTTCGCTGTGTCGGTCAACCGGGCACACCTGATCTTGCGCACCTGCGATCAACAGTGTGGGACAAAGGATTTGCGACGCCGTGTCGAGATAGGCGGATCGAACCGTAAGTGCCATTGTCTGTCGACAGAACACGTCTTCACCGAGGTCAACGCCCATTTTCTCTAGGACTTCCAATCGGTCGGGGGTTCGGTTTTCCGGTGCGAGATATTGGGGCTTAAGTTCCTCGCGCAAAACCAGGTCCAAGTCTCCCGCAGCGACGCGGCTTAGCTGTTTCTTTCGCGCTAACGACGCGGCATCAGCCCGGGCCGTGGTGTTCAGCAAAGCCATATGCGTGACCCGATGAGGCGCTTGTTTGTAGATCTCGAAGGCAACAATTCCGCCCATTGAAAGGCCCGCCAGAGCAAAGCGCCTAGGAGCATCGTACAGCACCAGTATAGCGATGCGCTCAATCGAACAAGCGCGCGTGATATCGCCTACGGAGCAGGCATATCCATGGGCCGTGAGCTCTTTGATTTGCGGAGCAAATAATCGCCCATCGCACATAAAGCCTGGCAAGAAGACAATGGATGTTTGAGTCATAAGTATCGCATCGTGATGAGCGCGACACTAACACAATTGCATTCGAATGCAAAAATTCAATTTCAGTCATTAACCGCGCAAGTCTCGCAGTCGCTGAAGCACATCCAACCCTTGCTGTTTCAGATAATGGGGGAGGTCGATTAGAACCCAGTTCTCCATCAATTTATCGCCGGCGCGGCGATAGACATCGACAACCCGCATCTCGCTCGCTTTCGCAGCTTCGGGCAGGCCTAGGAACCCGCCGAGATTGCGATTACTGAGATTGGCCCAGCCGAAGAAGCCTCCATAGTGACCCTCTGCAAACCGAGTGATGTGGCCGTTATAGGTCTTGTCCGTGAGATTCTGTCGGAACGGGAATTGGTGCTGGTGCTGATAGCGATCGATCGTGTAACTCGCCCCAATCCCGCAGGGACCATACCAGACCATGTCATCATGCCAAGTTCGGGCTAACAGATCGGGCCGGCATTTTTCTTCGGTTAAGTGGTTGATCGAATTCAAATCTGCGATCATGCGATTGATGAGATCCAGGGTGCGGAGACCTTCCTCTGGATCCTGCCCCGATAGTAATAGGCCGTCTTGCGTTTGCGGTCCTGGATAAACGAAGTAAGCCCCAGTCATCGGGGGCAGGGGGTAGACGCCCGCTTCGTACATTAAACCGAGCAGATCGATGAACAGCGCGCTCTCAACAATCTCATTCTCATCGACCCGCATGAACTCCGCATAGCGCAGATGAGCGAGCCTGCCCGTTTGCGGAATGCTAAGCCAATCTGCATCAAATAGGCCTATGAAGTGGCCCATGCTGCACGTCCAAACCGACGCGCCTTTGTCGACGTCGTTTTCACCGGCGAAGAAAATGTCTTCTCTGCGCTGCAGGCGTCGGAAGGACTGACTCAGCGGTTGCCAGAAGTCGCTCCAAACGGCGTCGATCCCGTTTTTTTCGTAAAATGGATACATGCCGCGCCAGTGAATATCCGCAGATAGACGTGATGCGGCGTCTGGTTTTTTACCCTCGAGCAGGGCTGCGTCGAACGCTGTATAGTGGGCGCGAACAATGCTCTTCGCGTCGGCGATCTGATCCATTTTTATCCTCATCTCGACTCAGCTCTAACTCGTTTGACTTCGAATGCAAACCTGCTAAGCGAGCCAAGTGCAGCGCACGCAATTTTAGTTTTCAATGCGCGTAGGTTCTGACACAAGTTTCTCGCGGTGCAAGATGGAGGATGGGGTATGAGCTCTGACGACTTGAAGCGGATTCTAGCACCATATTTTGATGCCGCTGGAATGTTTGAGGCGACAGCTGTCCGATCCACGCTAGACGAGGCCTTTAGTCCAAATGCTACGCTGAAGATGTGCCATCCGTTTGGAACGATCAACGGGCCAGACGCTTTTTATGACGCCTGCCTTGCACCCCTATTTGCAGCGCTACCAGATCTTGAGCGTAGAGATATGATTGTCATGGCCGGTACGACACCTGAAGGCCAGGACTGGGTGGGCACGATGGGCAATTATTTCGGGACGTTCCTGGCACCGTTTCTCGATGTCCCGCCGACCGGGCATCTCGCCCATATGCGCTATCACGAGTTCTTCCGGATTGAGGGTGAACGCGTGGTCGAGGTTCAAGCGATCTGGGATATTCCGGAATTGATGATGCAGGCGAATGCCTGGCCAATGGCGCCGCAGCTCGGGAAATTCATGTGTACACCCGCTCCGATGTCCGGAGATGGGCGACGTATTTCTGGGGATGGGTCTCTCGCGCATGAGCATGTCGTCGCGATGCTCGAAGACTTGTGTAAACACCCGGCAAATCCCGATCCCAATATCATGAACTTGGAAGCCCATTGGCATCCTCGTTTTAACTGGTATGGGCCCGCGGGCATTGGTACAGCAAGAAGAATTCCAGGGTTCCGAAACTGGCACCAAATCCCGTTCTTGCGTGCCATGCCGGACCGCAAACTCGACGCGATGGGCGAATTGATGTCGCACTGGGTCGGTGAAGGCGACTATGTTTGTGAAACGGGCTGGCCGAACATGCGTTTAACGCTTTCCGAGGACGGCTGGATGGGGATTGCGCCAGCTGGCAAGGAAGTTTTGCTAAGAAGCCTAGACTTCTGGCGCCTCGAAAACGATCTAATTCGCGAGAATTGGGTTCTTGTCGATCTCTTAGATTTGTATGCCCAAGTCGGCGTCGATGTGCTGGGTCGAATGCGCGAATTCAACAAAGCCCGTGCTGTGAATGTGATTCATGTTCCGACCGGTCTGGGCTAATGTGCGAGTCTCGGTATGGATATGACCATAATGCGAACTAAAATTTCCGCATTTGAGGTAAATCAGACATAAAGAGAGTCCGTTTTAGGGCGCTTTGTACCTCTGCTGGACGATTGTCAGAAGGGAGCGTCACCCTGGAAAAGGCCGCACAGTTATGAGTCAAATACCAGGAAACGATCACAGAAAAATAAGCAATAAAAACAGATGTTTTGTTGTTCTTTGCGATCACAGAGTGTCACGCAAAAACGCAAAAAATCGTGGTTTGCGTTACACTTGCGTTACAGTTTGCACACGCACGATAAACAATCGTGAGTACGGAAGACTACGGCATT
>ERZ1740062.645-NODE-645-length-17127-cov-6.288133_pt1 | contig 17127 bp, 13 predicted proteins | sample MGYA00581741_ERZ1740062 | MGnify/ENA primary metagenome ERZ1740062 (study PRJEB43018, sample SAMN04849747) | marine metagenome | isolation source: floating plastic debris | place: Pacific Ocean | collected 2008-09-01 | study: EMG produced TPA metagenomics assembly...
GGCCCGGGTCGCCGCAGCAACCTCTAGGGCTTCGCCGCGTACCGTGGCGGACGGCGCGGTGTGAGTGGGGTCGGTCTGTCCGGTCACCGCTTGTCGCGGCGAGGTTCCAGCGGCTGTCCCCGCGCTCGATGTCTGTTGAGCTGCGCCTGCGGCACTTGCCAGGGTCCTGGACTTCAGTTGCGGGAAGGACACCGCCACGGGGTTGGGTACATGTGTCAGGTTGGCGCCACTGGCTGCATCCACCGCCAAACCGATCGGTGCAATGAGCAATGGCGCAAACAGAACGGTGCCAGCGATGGCCGCCGCGGACCCGTCGTCATAGTCGGTTCCGACCGGGACCCTTTTTTCAAGACCGGCAAGTTTGAACGTCGCTACGAATTCTTCATCGCGATCCATGCGGATTGTGCACGGTGTCGTGCAGGAAAATCCATTGGTTGTGGTGACCCTCGCTCCGCTGGGATCCGATTTGAAGACGACATCCTCGGTGGTGCCCTTGATTGCCGTCGCGCATGCGGACGTCATTAAAAGTCCGACAACGGCAATCGACTTGAAAAGAAACTTGGTACGCACTGGTTCCCCCTCGCGCTTTACGTAAGCAGATATGATCGTGACTGCGTATGAACCGAGGAGGGCGGAATCAAGGCGTTTTAGGCGTCGACTCGTCAGTCGATTTACTTGGTGTCACGCCGGGATCTGCATCGTGCAGCAATGGATGCCGCCGCCGCCCTCGGCGATCTGATCGATGTCGAGTTGGACGATCTTTCGATCAGGTTCAAGCTCGGCGAAGAGCGCGCGGGCGTTCTCATCTCTGCCCGCATCACCAAAGCGCGGCATGACGATGCCATCGTTTGGAAAATAGCTGTTCACATAGGAGGACGCGAAGTCCGGTCCACGCTCGGGCATGTTCTCCCACAAGGGGCGGTTCAGCCGGATGACCTCGTAGTGATCACCGCGGGAATTGCGAGCCGCCTCCATGCGCACGGCGTTCTCCTGCAGTTCAGCGTATTCGGGGTCTTCCTTGTCATCGGTGACCTCGACGACGACGATGTTCGGGCCGAAGAACCGCATGATCCCGTCGACATGACCATCGGTCACCTCGTCGACTTCAGAGCCCCAGAGCCAGACGACGTTTTCGCACGGTGCGTAGGCCTTGATCGCGTCCTCGACGTCCTGCCGTGACATGCCGGGATTGCGGTTGGGGTTCAGCAGGCAGGTCTCGGTGGTCACGACCGTACCGCGCCCATCCGTCTCGAATGCGCCGCCCTCTGCGATGATCGAGGCGCGTGAAAAGTCCAAACCTGCAAAACCTGCGTAGCGTTCGGCCAGCGTCCGATCGGCGTCATAGCCATCGAACTTCTCACCCCAGGCGTTGAAGTTCCACCCGGTGGCATGATGGCTTCCTGGCTGTTCTCCGAGGCCGATGACCGGCAGGGTGTCGCGGGTCCAGGTGTCGTAGTGTTCCAGCGTGACGATCTGCACATTCGGTCCGCATGCCTTGGCGATGGCGCTCTCGTCACCGGCATTTGCCAGCATGATCACCGGTTCGAATTCGGCGATCGCGCGCGCGATCCGGGCCTGTTCCTTGCGGATCCTGGTGATTTCGCTGCGTTTGTAGGTGCTGTAGGCCGCGCACCACGCCATCACACAGGCCGCGTGCGGCACCCATTCGGGAAGCATCCAGCCAGTTCCGCGCTGCCCGGCCCACGCTGTCGACATCGCCATCGTGCTTCCCAAGTTCGCTATGAAACCGCGCCGATCGATCACCTCAAACCCTCCAGCAAAACGCGCGCAGTGTTCGAACGCGGCTGCCACAGATCTCGGTCCATCGCCTCCAGCATCCGGTCCGAGATCTCTCTCAACGCCGCGGGATTGGCATCGGCGATGAAGTCGCGCACGCGATCATCCTCCAATACCGCCTGATGGACCAGATCGAAATGGTGCGATCGAACGGCATTGGTCGTCGCCGCGAAAGCGAACAGGTAATCGATGGTCGCCGCGATCTCGAAGGCCCCCTTGTAGCCATGGCGCATAACACCTTCGAGCCATTTCGGGTTCACCACGCGCGAGCGCACCACGCGACCGATTTCGTCCTCCAACGTGCGGATCACCGGGCGCTCGGGGCGAGAGTGGTCGTTGTGGTAGATGGTCGGCGCTTCACCGCGCAGACGCTCGACGGCAGCGGCAGCCCCACCTTCGAATTGATAGTAATCGTCCGAATCCAGCAGATCGTGCTCCCGGTTGTCCTGGTTCTGAACAACGGCCTCGATCCGGCTGAGGCGCGTTTGCAGGGCGTCTCGGGCACGCTGTCCGGTCAATCCCTTGCCATAGGCGTAGCTGCCCCATTCAAGGTAGGCATCCGCCAAGTCCTCGCGCCGATCCCACAGCCGCTCATCGATCATCGCCTGCAGGCCCGCGCCGTATGCCCCGGGTTTCGAGCCGAACACGCGGTAGGTAGATTGTTCGCCGCCTTCAGCCCGGGCATGCGCCGCACCTGGGTTCTTATCCTCTGGTTCGTCCAGGGCCATCACCGCACGGGCAGCGGCGTCAAACAGCTCCATCTGCGCCGGGAAAGCGTCGCGGAAGAAGCCCGAGACCCGCAGGGTGACATCCACGCGCGGACGGGCAAGCGCCTCCAGCGGAATGATCTCGAAGCCGGTCACCCTGCGTGATGCACCGTCCCAGGTGGGTCGAACACCCATCAGCGCGAGGCCCTGGGCGATGTCGTCTCCGCCGGTTCGCATGTTCGAGGTGCCCCAGGCGGTCAGCAGAATCGTGCGCGGCCAATCACCATGGGTCTGTAAGTGGTGCTCGATCAGCCGTTCCGCCGAGTTCCAGCCCAACGTCCAGGCGGTCGGGGTTGGAACCGCGCGGCTGTCGACGGAATAGAAATTGCGCCCGGTGGGCAGGACGTCCGGGCGTCCGCGTGTGGGTGCTCCGGATGGGCCCGGCGGCACAAAGCGTCCGTCCAGCGCTGCCAACAGCGACACGCGTTCGGCCTGTCCGCAGGAGCGAAGCGTCGGCAGGATCTCGTTGTGCAACTCCTCCAGCACAGGTGCTGTCTTCGTGAAGTGCTTGGGTGTCGTCTTCCATTGTAGCGCCGTCTGAGCGAGGCGTTCCAGCCGCTCAACTGTGTCGCCGCAGGTGCGCCACGGGTCTGTTCCCATGGCCAGCAGGAACTTGTGGCGCGGGCCAGTGAATGGCTTGCCCATCTCGCAATCCAACGGGTCGAAGTCTTCCGGATCAATCCCGCAATCGCGGGCCAAGGCCCGGATGAGCGAGGCCTTACCGTCGGGGCCAGTGCCGCGCGGCACGCGCACCAGCGCAATTGCAAGATCGCGCTCCAGATCGCCTTCAGGCGATGTCCCGAAGATGTGCAAGCCATCTCTGATCTGGCTTTCCTTCAACTCGCATAGGTAGGTGTCGAGCTGCTGTAGCGCTGCGTCTTCGTCCATGTCGGACGTGATCCCGGCATCCAGATCGAGCCGCTCTGCCGAGACCAGATCCCGGATCTCGCGCCGCAGGTGATCCAGGCGGCGGCGATCGACGCCCGAGGCTTCGTAATACTCGTCGACAAGTGCTTCGAGATCCTTCAGCGGCCCATAGGTCTCGGCGCGCGTCAGTGGTGGCGTCAGATGATCTAGGATCACAGCAGCGGTTCGGCGCTTGGCCTGCGTGCCCTCGCCAGGATCATTCACGATGAACGGGTAGAGGTGAGGGACGGGGCCGAGCACCACCTCCGGCAGGCACTCTTCGCACAGCGCCAGTGCCTTGCCAGGCAGCCATTCCAGATTGCCGTGCTTTCCGAAGTGGATCACCGCATCCATTCCAAAGGACTCGCGCAGCCAGGCGTAGAACGCGATGTAGTTGTGCGGCGGGACGAGGTCGGGGCTGTGATAGGTCTCTTTCGGATCGATATTGTAGCCACGCGCGGGCTGGATGCCGACCACCACGTTGCCGAAGCTCAGGATTGACAACGCGAACCCGTCCGGGCCGTGGAATAGATCGTCCTCCGGCTTGCCCCAGCGAGCTTCGATCTTCACGCGGACATCCCACGAAATTTCCCGGTAGAATGCGCGATAAGCGTCGAGGGAAAGGCGTGCCCCGCCTGTTCGCCGGGCACGATCCGCCAGCCAGTTGGTCGGGCCGGCCTGAATGCGCTGCATCAGATCGACCGTGTCCTTCGGCAAGTCCCGAGTGACGTACCCTGCGTCCTGGAGTACCGTCAGCATATCGACCATCGATTGCGGCGTATCGAGCCCGACTCCATTTGCCAGCCTGCCGTCACGGTTCGGATAGTTGGCAAGAATGAGCGCGATCTTTCGGTCCGGCGGAGCCTTTCGCGCCATTTTTGCCCAGTTCGCGGCAAGCCTGGCGACATAGGCGATCCGGGATCCCTCGGCGCGGTAGGTCGCGATCCGGCATTCGGTCGCCGTGTCGTAGTACGCCTCGGTCTTGAAGCTGACGGCGCGGCTCAGGATGCGGCCATCGACCTCGGGCAACGCCACGTTCATTGCGATGTCGCGGGCAGAAAGACCGTTCAGCCCTTCGCGCCAACTAGCCTCGGTGCTGCTAGAGAAAATCGCCTGCAATACCGGTACGCCGGGCGCGTCCAACACCGTCCCTGAGAACCCGGATTGCGGCGACGACACAGCAAAAGAGGTCGCGTTCAAAATCACCGTCGGTGGCGCCCCGGCAAACAGTGTCTCGAGCGTTGCGATCGAGACCGGATCCTTGAGCGACGCGACAAAGACGGGCAGGGGGTTGAGGCCTTCGGACATCAAGGCGCGCACGAACCGGTTCACCGGGTTCAGCCCCGCCCCCTGAACCAGAGCGCGGTAGAAGACGATCGGAACGACCGGCGCATCGGGATCTTTCCAGTGCACGCGGACGGATGTGAGATCCGCAATCCCGCTCCCCGGCCAATACACCCCCGCGCGCAGAAGCGGTCGAGGCGGAGGTGGGCGTTGATCCGACCTTGCAACGATCGCAGAGGCAGTCTCGAGCAGCCCCGTCATGTTCTCTGGGCCGCCTTCAACGCAATATGCCCAAAGCTGGTGCCAATCCTCGTCCGACACGGTCGAGGCGCGCAGCAGGTCCGGGTCGGGTTTGTCGTCGCCGGGCAGAGCGGCGAAGGCGATGCCTGCCTCTGCAAGGCGGGCCGCAAACTGTTCCAGACCGTAATTCCAGTATCCGGCCCCGCCCAAGACGCGCGCAATCACGAGCTTGGATTTCAAAGCAGTTTGATCGAGATACAGATCCACCGACATCGGGTGTGTCAAATGCATGAGCGAGGCGAGCCGCAATTCCGGCGCGTCGTTCATGCTGGCACGCGCCTCGGCCAGAGCAGCCAATTCGGTATCTGCCGCCGAGATGATGATCACATCCCCCGGCGTCTGGCCGAGATCCACCGCTTCGGACCCGTCTGTCGTTTCCCCGGGTTGTGCGAGCAACAGGTGCATCAGACAGCGCCCCGGATCATGCCAACCGCTTCTCCATGAAGACGCTTGATCCGTTTTCCTCGTAATCCGCGAATGGACCGCGCCGCGTGTATCCGATGCGTTCGTAGAGCCGGATGGCTTCAGGACTGGCCTCGCCGGTCTCCAACCGGACCGTCACAAGGCCCGCCTTTGCCGCGATGTCTTCAAGTCCTTCGACGATCCGACCAGCGATGCGGGCGCCGCGCGCCGCTTTGGTCACGAAGATCCGCTTCAGTTCGGCAAAGTCATCGTAGCGCGCGACGCCGCCGCATCCGACCGCAATGCCGTTGCGATAGGCGACGAGGAAGGCGACGCCCGCCTCGGTCAGTTCTTTCGGTGAGAAAGCATAGCGCACCTCTGCCGGATAGATCGAGGCGAGTTCGGCCTCGCTCTGTTCAATCAGATCCAGCGCATCGGGCCCGAGGGCATCATCGCGGCGCAGTTCGACCGTCATCCGCGAATTGCGGCGGCGATCGCCTCCTGATCCATATCGTGCAATCCGATCACGACCAACCGTGTCTGGCGCTGATCGCCGCCGAACGGTCGGTCGAAATAGGTGTCTATGCGCGGGCCCACGGCCTGCACCACCAGGCGCATCGGTTTGCCCGCGACAGCGACGAAACCTTTCAAGCGCAGGATACGATGGGTGCGGATCACCCCGGCGACGTGCTCAGCGAAGGCGTTTGCATCTGCGACCTCACCCAGGTCGACAACGAAACTCTCGAACTCGTCATGACCGTGCTCATGGTCATGATCGTGATGGTCATCGTCGTCGTGGTCTTCGTCGTGATGGTGGTGATGGTGTACCTCGTGACGGGCATCAAGATCGTCCTCGGCGCCGATGCCCAGGCCAAGCAGAACATCAGGCGCCAGCCCGGCGGCAGAGGATTTCACCATGCTGACGCCTGCGCGCGCCTGCTTTCCCAACGCGTCCAGAACGGTGTCGACGTGCTTGCTCTCCATCACGTCGGATTTCGAGAGGACAACCATATCGGCGCAGGCCAGTTGATCTTCGAAAAGCTCGCTCAGCGGCGTCTCGTGATCCAGGCCTTCGTCTTCCGCTCGTTGGCGGTCGATGGCGTCCAGATCATGTGCGAACTGACCGGCAGCCGTCGCCGGACCATCCACAACCGTCACGACACCATCGACGGTGACGCGCGTTCGAATCTCTGGCCAGTTGAACGCCCGGACCAGCGGCTGGGGCAGGGCCAGGCCCGAGGTTTCGATCACGATGTGCTCGGGCGGCTCTGGCCGGTCGATCAGTGCCTGCATCGTCGGCACGAAATCGTCCGCAACGGTGCAGCAAATGCAGCCGTTCGACAGCTCGACGATGTCGTCCTCGGCGCAAGCGGCATCGCCGCAGCCTTTCAGGACGTCGCCGTCCACGCCGATGTCACCAAATTCGTTGACGATCAGCGCGATGCGCCGGCCGTTCGCCTGCGCCAGCAGGTTTCGGATCAACGTTGTCTTCCCGGCACCCAGAAAGCCAGTGATGACAGTCGCAGGAATTTTCTCGGCCATGTCAGGTGTCTCGTATCCACAATGCGTGACACGGCCCCTGAACCCAGGGGCCGCACTAAAACAACGGAAGCCTTTGGATCAGGTCGCTTCGTAGAGACGGTTGTGGGAAAGCCCACCGCTCTTCATCACGTCCCGGCCGGTCTTTGCCGCAGCCAGAACGGCCAGGTCGGCGATCGGCTCGATGATGATGACCAGCATATAGGCCGCGCCAAACGACATGACGGCAGCAACGTTCTCGGCGCCGAAGCCCTGGCCGTAGAATGCCCAGAATGCGACCCAGGCGATGACCCCGCCCTGATAGGTGGCCGAGAGCTTGAGTGCCTGCGCGTACTTCAGGTCGACGTATGCGGTCCCCGGGGCGATGATCTGCTTGGCCAGCCAGCCGATCGCAAAGAGCGGAACCAACAGCGTGGTCACGTTCACGAAGAACATCGGCATATCGGTGGGCGCGAAGAACGTGCCCTGGATCAGAAGGCCGGTTGCAAGCCCGATCGCGGCAGGCGCCATACCCAGGATCAGGAACAGCGTCGTGCCCAGGATGAAGTGCACTTCCGAGATCCCGACCGAAAAGTGCGGAAGGATTTCGAAGAACAACAACGTCCCGATCGTCGCGGCAACTGCCCGCAGACCGAAGGACGCCACAGAGTGGTCTTTTAGATCATCCCAGGCGAGCTTGGCGGTCACGCCAGCGGCACCTACTGCGGTCACATAGGCCAACGCCAATTTGGCGCCGTCGACGACTCCGGGTTCGATATGCATTGTCTGTCTCCTCTTCCGTCACACCCGACGGATCCTGGTTTCTCTTCATGCATGGCAGGTCTCCTGGCTTGCGGAGTGCCCATTCGGGCTGGCGTCTGTCGCCTTCCCGGCCCGACAGGACCAGTGGCGTGTGACAGGCGCGCTCCGCATACAGTCGCGGGGGCGGCTGCGGCATAACGCTCCCGATGTGGGTCGGCGCGCACCGCATTCCCTGTTAGCCCGCCGCCGCTTTGCATCGCGGCATCCGGCGGGACCATGCACTCTTGTGTTCTGCTCATCTTCGGAAAGTGTCAAGCAGCGACCTGAGTTTCAGTGTCAGCCAGTCATGTCACCTCGCGATTGCGACCACATGCTTGAGCCATGCGACCGCCTGATCGACGGTTTCCACAGTCGGACCAGGCGGCTGTTGCGGGCGATTGATCAGAATCACTTTGGCGCCGTGAATCCGTGCCGCGTCGAGTTTCGGTTGCGTTGGCCCACCTGAGTCCTTGGCGATGAGCGTTTCGATCTGATGCGTGCGCAGAACCTCTAGTTCGGATTCGAGATCGAGTGGAGGTGTGAAGATAAGACTGTCGGTGTTTGGCGGCAGACCGGCGATGGGTTCGATACTGCGCACCAGCACGGAAAGGTCTGGCCGGGACCAAAGTGCGGAGGCATCCATGTGACCTGTCGTCAACAGAACGCGATGACCGGGCCGGAGGGAGGCTAACGCTGTCTCGAGGCTGTCCGAATAACTTCGATTCGAGTCCCTTGCGAACGCAGGGCGGAGCAGTCGAAGTCTGGGAAGCGACGCCAACACGGAAGCGTCGAACGCATTCCAGGGCATTCGTCGGGCGAAGGCGTGCGTGGCGTCGATCAGCGCTTGGGTCTCGTTCTGACGAAGCCAATCGGTCAGTCCTTCCACGCCGCCAAAGCCTCCGACCCGGGACTCTAACGCGACGAGTTTCGGTTTGCTCGTGACGCCCGCAAGCGACAACGTTGCATCGAGACCCATTCGGACGACCTGTTCCGCCAGCGCGCGCCCCTCCGTCGTGCCGCCGAGGATGAGAAGTCTGGTCATCCCGCTTCGGTGTCCGCGAGTATCCGACCGTCGCGGCCAACAATCAGCACATTGGCGTCAACAGGTGCATCGCGGAGTGTCGTTTGCACCGTGGCGAGGGCATCTCGGGCAATTGCCGAGGCAAGCGCTGGCCCGCCGGTTTGAAACGCTTCGAGCGCTGTGTTTGCAGTCGGATTTGGGTCCGCTCCACACTGCTCCGCCGTTCTGGCAAGACGGGCAATGTCGACCTGCGAGCGCCCGGAATGAAGATCGAGAGCGCCTTGCCCCAGTTTTGTGATCTTTCCCGGCCCACCGGCGATGGTCAGCCTGGCGATCGGATGCGTCCGCAGATACTTCAGGAGACCGCCAGCAAAGTCGCCCATGTCCAGGCAAGCAATTTCGGGCAGATCGTAAAGCGTGCGTGCTGTGCTCTCGGAGGTGGCACCGGTCGCACCGAGGACATGTGGCAAGTTCGATGCCCGGGCGACGTCAATCCCGCGATGGATCGAGGCGATCCAGGCCGCACATGAGAACGGGCGCACGATCCCAGTCGTTCCCAGAATCGACAAACCGCCCGCGATCCCGAGGCGTGGGTTCCAGGTTTTGGCGGCGAGTTCCTCTCCACCGGGGATCGAGATCGTGACGGCAAAATCCGCCGGAACTCCGGCGTTGTAGGCGACCTCATGCAAAATACCCGAGATCATCTCTCGTGGGACGGGGTTGATCGCGGGCTCACCCGGCGGGATCGGAAGCCCGGGCTTCGTAACGGTCCCGACCCCGGGTCCGGCGTGGAATTGAACGCTGTGGCCTTTCGGTCCAAGCGCCACACGTGCGCGGATCAGTGCTTGATGGGTCACATCCGGATCATCTCCGGCATCCTTGCGGATCGTGGCCTCGGCCCAGTCCGATCCGGTGGACATCTCTTCAATATCGAAGATCGGTTTCTCTCCACGCGGGAGCGTGATCTGAACGCGACCGACAGCCGGTTGGCCGAGCAGAACCTGTGCGGCAGCTTTCGCGCCTGCGGTGGCACAAGCGCCGGTCGTCCAACCCGTACGGAGTTTTGGAGCATCCCTTGACATCAGCCCAGCCTAGGCGGCGGAAAGGTGGCGGGAAAGCCGGAATTCCTGTCGCAGATATTCTTCGCAAATGCGAAAGATCCGCCTATACCAGGTGCATGAAGACAGACCGTTTCATACCGGATCACGAGTGGCCTGAGTTGCTGCCAGGTTGGGTGTGGCTTGTCGGCGCCGGGCCTGGCGATCCAGGGTTGCTGACGTTGAACGGCCTCAACGCGTTGAGGCAAGCGGACATCGTCATCTACGATGCTCTGGTTGACGCACGTATGCTCGACTGGGTGCGGCCCGGGACGGAGATCGAATATGCTGGAAAGCGCGGGGGCAAGCCCTCTCCGAAACAGCGGGATATATCGCTTCGGCTGGTTGACCTGGCGCGCGAAGGCAAACGCGTACTGCGATTGAAGGGCGGTGATCCGTTCGTCTTTGGACGCGGCGGTGAAGAAGCCCAGACGTTGGTGTCAGCGGGCATTCCGATCCGCATCGTTCCCGGCATCTCGGCCGGAATTGGCGGCCTGGCCTATGCCGGGATCCCGGTGACGCACCGCGACGCGAACCAGGCTGTGACCTTCCTGACGGGACATGATCAGACAGGTGACGCGCCAGGGGCGATCGATTGGGAGGCCTTGGCAACCTCGTCACCCGTTATTGTCTGCTACATGGCAATGAAAACGCTACCGAAGATCAGCGCGGCACTGATTCGGGGCGGACGCTCGCCCTCGGAACCTGTTGCGATTGTCTGCAACGCTACGCTTCCGGACATGACTGTGCTCGAGACAACGCTCGAGGCGGCGAGCGCAGATGCCGAAGCCGCACGCCTGGAACCGCCCGCGATCGTTTGCATTGGCGAGGTCGTGAGAATGCGCCAAGCGTTGGATTGGATGGGGCAAATGGCAGGCGACGCCCCGCGGAATCTGGATCCGTTGGGCGTCCGCAAGCTGACGGAGACCGGCTGACGCCGGTCACGCCTGTTTGGACAAGGCCACCACCGCCCCCACCCACCCACCCGTCGGCGGTGGCCTTGTGATTTCGGCACCGTCGTCGGGGCAGGGAAAAACGTCGGTGACGCTGGGTCTGTTGCGGGCCTTCAGGCGGTCGGGCGTTTCGGTTTCCTCGGCAAAATCTGGTCCTGACTACATCGATCCGGCCTTTCATGCCGCAGCCACCGGGCGTCCATGTTGGACGCTGGATGGATGGGCGATGAGTGATGCGACCTTGCAGATGCGTGCATGCCATGGGCGCGCAGATCTGATGGTCGTGGAAGGCGCTATGGGGCTTTTCGACGGCCCGGTCGGCGCGGATAGCGCTACGACGATGGTGCGCGGATCAACGGCACAGGTCGCACATGCGCTTAGTCTACCGGTGTTGCTTGTTCTGGATGCGCGTCGGATGGGTCAGAGCGCGGGCGCGATTATTGCCGGTCTGGCGCGATGGACCGACGATGTTGAGATCGCGGGCGTGATTTTGAACCGTATCGCGAGTGTGCGGCATGAAGCGATGGTACGTCCAGCAGTCGAACGCATCTGTCCGGTGTTCGGCATCTTGCCGGAGGACAAGCGTCTCGCGCTGCCGTCACGACACCTTGGGCTGGTTCAAGCCTCTGAAATGCCGGAGTTGGAGACTTTTCTGGACGGTGCTGCGACCGTTGTGTCCGAGCACGTCGATCTTGGAGGGATTCGCGCCGTTGCGCGTCCGGCGAACTCTGCGATGGATGGCGTTTCACTTTCGCCGATTGGACAGCGCATCGCGGTTGCTCGGGATGTCGCGTTTGCTTTTGTCTATCCACACATGGTGGAGGACTGGCGTTTGGCTGGTGCGGAGATCTCCTTTTTCTCGCCACTGGCGGATGAGGCACCTGGAGCCGACTGCGACGCCATTTTCCTGCCCGGTGGATATCCTGAATTGCACGCAGGATTGCTTGCGCAAAACACTCGTTTTTTGTCCGGGCTTACTGAGGCGGCGTCCAGAGGCGCTCTGATCTATGGCGAGTGCGGGGGGTTTATGGTGCTCGGAGACGGGCTGATCGACTCCGATGGCGTCCGCCATGCGATGGCTGGTTTACTGCGTCTGGAGACAAGTTTTGCTGACCGCTCACGTCACCTGGGATACCGGTTGCTCGAGCCGCTTGCTGGGCCTTGGACACATCCTTTGGCGGCCCATGAATTTCATTACTCAACGGTTCTGCGCGCAGAGGGTGATCCGCTGTTTCGTGCGAACGACAGTTCTGGCGTCGCCCTACCCGAGATGGGCCTGGTCCGGGGCAACGTGATGGGATCCTATGCCCATGTCATTGCACCGGCACCGGACATGTCCTTCTAACACCGCCCTACGCCGACTTGCGTTTCGGGCGCAGGATGTGCGGATGCGCGCCGTCATAAAGGGCGCTGTCGCGGAAATCCGAATCGGACAACGCTGGACCCAGCAGGATCAGCGCCGTCCGCGTGATCTTGGCTTCACGCACCCGGTCGCGAATCGTCGCCAGCGTGCCATGAATGAATGTCTGGTCGGGCCAGCCGACACGGTAAGCGACAACCACCGGGCAGTCCGCCCCGTAATAGGGCGTCAGACGCCGTTCAATCTCGAGCAAATTGCGGATTGAGAGGTGGATCGCCAGCGTTGCGCCTGTGCGGCCCAGAGTATCGAGGTCCTCGCCCGGTGGCATTGCGCTGGATTTCATGGCGGTGCGGGTCAGGATCACGGTTTGTGCGACTTCCGGAACCGTCAACTCGGTACCGAGCGCCGCTGCTGCTGCGGCATAGGCCGAAACCCCGGGGGTAATTTCATATGGAATGCCCAGTGCCTTGAGGCGCCGGATCTGCTCGGCGATTGCTCCATATAGGGATGGATCTCCGGAATGCACCCGGGCGACATCCTTGCCGGCCGCATGTGCTGCTTCGATCTCGGTGATGATCTCGTCAAGTGTCATCGGTGCCGTGTCCAGCACATGTGCGTGCAGCGGCGCAGTTGCAACGACCGCTTCGGGAACCAGCGATCCCGCATAAAGGCAGACGGGACAGGAGGCGATCAATCGCTGGCCGCGTACCGTGATCAGTTCCGGGTCACCCGGGCCGGCGCCGATGAAGTGAACCGTCATGATGCAGCCTTTGCAGGGTGTTTGGTGGCATAGCCGCGCGGTGTGAAGACGCGCGGGCGGCCACCGACGGAAACCGTCGTCGACTGCGAGGATCCGACGAGCACCACTGTCATCATGTCAACCTGATCGACATGAACCTCGACCAACGGCACGATGTTTATCTTTTCGTCCGGGCGGCCGAGGCTGCGCGCGAGTATCACGGGCGTGTTGTCCGGGCGATGGCCTCTGAGCACCTCGATTGCCTCTGGAAAGAGTGCGCGGCGGCGCAGTGAGACCGGATTGTAGAAGGCAATCACGAAATCTCCCTCTGCGGCGGCGTGAACCCGGCGGCGGATGTCCTCGGTCGGTGTCAGGAGGTTCGACAGCGAGATTGCACAGAAATCGTGCCCCAGCGGAGCGCCAATCCGAGCCGCCGCAGCCTGAAGGGCCGATATGCCGGGAGCCGTGACGACGTCAACCCGGCGAGCGGTGTCCGAGACGCCGTTCTCCGTGCGCGCCATGAGTTCGTAGACCAAAGCGCCCATGGCGTAGATTCCGGCATCACCGGAACAGATCAGCGCGATGTCGCGACCCGTCGCGGCTTCCTCGAGCGCATAGCGGCAGCGGTCTTCTTCACCACCCAATGGAAAGTCGGCGCGCGATTTGTTTCGCGCCGATGGGCCGAGCAGGTCGATGTAGAAGCCATATCCGACCAATTCATCTGCTTGTGCGATCAGCCGCGACGCCTCGGGTGTGCGCCAATCGGCGCGACCCGGGCCAATCCCGATCAGGCTGACCGTTCCGCGCTTACGGCCTTCCAATTCCACGATTGGATTGGGGGAAAGCGCTATGGCGCAGGTTGCATTTGTAGATTTCTGTTTTTCGACAATCAGATCGGCTTCTGGACCCGCAGCCGTCAGTGCCGCGGCTTCGGCGACACCGTGGCATCCAACCTCGGCGAAGACGATGTCAGACGGGTTCGCCAGACGCGGCGTTTCCTGTTCGAGACGGTCAGACCCAAACACCCGGAACGGCACATTCATGTCGGATGCAAGATCCAGAATCGCCGCTTCATCGGCCTTCAGATCGAGCGAGAAAATCCCAGCGATTGCCTCGATTGGCAGCCCGGCGGAGCGCAGAGTCGCATGAACCAACTGGCTGAGTTCCTCTGACGGGCAGTTGCGCGCGCAGCCGACGCCGAGGGTAATGTCGGTTGGTTCGTAACCGATCTGGCGGTCAGGCGCAGGTTGCCCATCTGGATCGATTGCGAACAGGGTTGCGCCGGCGCGCCCGAGGCCACTAGTCGCCTCTGGATCGAACGTGATGTTCGGCATCGCCTTCAATGGTTCGAGATACGGGCAGCGCCCAGCCAGATGCATCGGCTCGCCCGCGATCAGGGCCGCCGTGACAGCACCAAGAGCTTTCGGGTTGCGGATGCGCCAGCCCGGTGGTGGTGCGTCGAGAGCCACGTTTAGCGTCAGATCGCTTGCTGTTGTTATTGCAGGAGCGGTCTCAAGAACCTCTGCAATTCGCAGTGCCATATCGTTTGCGCCGTGATGACCGCCCAACAAGGGCACGACGGCAGAGCCATCCTCGGCCACGGCGAGGATCGGGGGCTCCGTCAGTTTGTCAGACAGCAAGGGCGCGACAGCGCGGATGAGGATCCCTGCCGCACAGATCCCGATGATCGGCGTGCCGGATGCAAAAAGCGTCGCGATGTGAGCCATCGTCTCGTCAAATGTGACCGATGCATGCGTGCGCCCGGTGCGACCGTGCACTTCGGCGCCGATCACGGATGCCAGCCGGGTGGCGAGCGCTTCGCCACCTGCCGTCAGACACAGGATTACGGGGTCTGGGCGAGCCACGGGTCGGTTCCTTTGTTGATCAGGATCATCGAGAAATACGGTGCCTTGTCTGGTGCGTCCGCGAGGGTCATGCTGCGCTGGTTCGGCAGTGATGCGCGTTCAATGTAACGCGCCCGGTCCAGCAGGCCCATGCGTTCAACCAGTGCGCGCAGACGTGACAGGTGACGGCCCACCTTCATGATGGCGACAGCCTCCGAGGCCGCAACCCTTGCTTCGAGATCGCCGTCCGGCAGCGGACCCGGCAGCACCGTCAGGACATCGTTGCGCGCCACCAATGGACGCTGCATGGCGGCGGTGCATCCCGCCAGCGAGGAGACACCGGGCACGATTTCAACCCCGAAGGCTTCGGAGAGCCGCGCGAACAGATACATGAACGAGCCGTAGAAGAACGGGTCGCCCTCGCAAAGCACGAGCACGTCGGTTCCGTCGTGCAAGTGTGCTGCGATCTGCTTAGCGGCTGTGGCGTAAACCTCCTGCGCTGGAAAGCGTTCGGTCCGCATCGGCACAATCATCGGAATTTCGATCGCGTCCGCCGGGATTGCAGCGGCGGCGATCGAGCGGGCGAAGCTTTCTCCGCTATCGGGCGCTGGGTAGGCGATCACCCGTGCACCGGTGATCAGTCGATGCGCCTTCAGCGTCATGAGTTCGGGATCGCCAGGGCCGAGGCCGATACCATAGAGCTTTCCCGTCATGTCTGCAAAGCCCATTGGGTAACGGTCATTGCGGGACGCCAGCCTTTCAAACGCCCGACCGGAGAGGCTGATTCGACTGCGATGCGGGTTAGATCGCCGCTGTGTTGTGCAAAGGCCTCCCGCAGGATCGCCTCGCTTTCCAGCGTCACGGCATTTGCGACGAGACGCCCGGACTTGGGAAGTTTCTTCACGCAGTATGCGATCAAGTCAGGTGTCAGGCCACCGCCGATGAAGATGGCATTGGGCCGCCGCAGATCGGGTTTCGTACCGTGCGGGGCTTGCAGATTGTCCAAGACATCGACCGCGCGCCCCTCGATCAGATCGAGACGCGGCGTTCCGAGGATTTCGGCATTGTGCCGCGCCATCGCAAGCCGCTCGGGGTTTGGGTCGATCCCGAGTGCTATGGCATCGCGTGCGGCCCGCATCCACTCGATCGCGACAGATCCGCAACCGGTCCCAATGTCCCACAGAAGCTCGCCGCGCGCGGGCATGAGGCGCGACAGCGTGACGGCTCTGACAGCGCGCTTGGTCAACATCCCGTCGTGCTGAAAGGCGTCGTCGGGCAGTCCGGGGACGCGGGTCAGCAGATCTTCCGGGTGGCCGATACAGTCGACAGCGAGCGTGTTGAAAGCAGGGAGGTCTTGAGCAGGATTTTGCGCCTCCCAAGCGCTTGCCTGGGCGGTATGGCGCGACTCCCGCGCGCCGCCAAGCGCGCCGAACACGGTCATTTGTGATGCGCCGAACCCGCGTGCCGCCAGCAAACGCGCCACTTGGCCCGGGGTTTGGGCACCTGCGGTCAGGATGATCAGGCGTGCGCCGGGCCAGAAATGTGGAATGACCTGTTCGGCTGGGCGTCCGTGCGCGGTCAACGTCTCGACATCGGCCAGCGACCAGCCCATCCGTGCAGCAGCCCATTGAAAAGCCGAGAGCTGCGGGAAGAAGCGTATTTCGTGAGATGGGACCGCCTGTGCGATCCTGGCACCGACCGAATACCAAAGCGGATCCCCAGTCGCGAGGACCACCAGGCGGCGACCTTTCCGCGCTGTGATCTCTTCGATCAGGGCATTGAACGGGTGGGGCCATTTCAGGCGCTCAGCGGTGACAGTCTCGGACAAAGCGTGGTGGCGTTCACCACCGATGATCACCTCGGCACTTTCCAGCGATTGCCGCGCGGCGGCTGAGAGACCCGCCATGCCGTCCTCGCCGATGCCAATGATGTCGAGCCACGGGGTCATCTTCGCATCCTGGTCATGCTGGCGTGGCCAGGCCCGCGGCCAGCGCGTTGACGGCCGCCGCCGCCATCGCAGAGCCGCCCTTGCGCCCGCGCAGCGTCGCAAAGGCGCATCCGCGCGGGTTCGATGCAAGCTCGGCCTTCGATTCGGCAGCACCTACGAATCCCACAGGGAAGCCCAGGATCGCGGCGGGTTTCGGCCAGCCGTCATCCAGCAACTCGAGCAGATGAAACAGAGCTGTCGGCGCGTTGCCTATGGTGACGATGGAGCCCTCCAGCTTGTCCTTCCACAGATGTACGGCGGCAGCGGAGCGGGTGTTCCCGATTTCCTGAGAGATGTCGCGTGTCTGTGGGTCGTTCAGCGTGCAGATGACACGGTTGGATGCCGGAAGAC
>ERZ1740062.646-NODE-646-length-17118-cov-9.506183_pt1 | contig 17118 bp, 13 predicted proteins | sample MGYA00581741_ERZ1740062 | MGnify/ENA primary metagenome ERZ1740062 (study PRJEB43018, sample SAMN04849747) | marine metagenome | isolation source: floating plastic debris | place: Pacific Ocean | collected 2008-09-01 | study: EMG produced TPA metagenomics assembly...
TGGGTTGCCCTCTCTTTCAAAATGAGTAGACAACTTATCAGCAATGAGAGAAGTTAATCTTTGGCAGGGAAAATTGCTGATGACACATAGTTTAGAAAATGAATCTGTATTTTTCTGCGAGTTTACCTGCTGCTTGTCTCACACTTTTCTGTTTGAACCAAACCAAAACGAACCAAATTAAACAATCTGCCGATTTCATACTGTACGTCCATAAATTGCCCTTAGTTGCAGCCTAGCTGCGAATCCGCAGACAAAATCCAATTGATGCTGATGATTGTCTTATTTATGAACGCTATGGATTGCAGGGAGCTTATCAAAATCAGGATTTAATATAACTAAACCAATGGGACACTTTTCTAACCAGCATAGTGTCACAAAAAAACATTGCCAAAAATATTGGTAAAATTTACATGGCTTTAATTAAAATGACCATTGTGATAAGGAAGCCTGAGGCCATTCTTATATCTTGTAGGGGTCTACATCTAGGAGTTCGCATATAATATGAAATACATGATCCCTGGCAACACACAAGAAGATGAATTTTTTCGCCCAACTGTCAAAGCAGTTCAAGGCTTATTTTTGTGGTTTGAGTAAAGTGACAAAGATAGATTTAACCCGTAATTCCGTTTAGCGTTGACTTTGATTTATGTGCAACAGAGCAGTTAGGCGAGGGGATTAGTCAAGCATAACATGCCTGTACATACGTACAAACTGATGATGATACCGTGTGCTATACCCTTGAGTGATCCCAAACTCTTACTTGTCGTCACACTGTGGATAATCATCTCGCATCGACAGGAAGCTGGTTTTTCACTATTTTTTGTAGATAAACAAAAAACTTGTTAGTCAGTGATAGGAATTCCTTACCGGTGTTTTGTAGGGGGTAAACAGAAACAAAATCAAACTTCCAGGTATCAAACATCTCTTACACTCAATTGCTGACAACGTGTGTGGCACACAACATTACTTACAAAAGTTTCCGAGAGAAGACATCACAAACGGACTGCCAGGCAGCAAAACCAGAGGAGAAGTCATCATTTGAAGTGCTTGAATCCTGACAAACTGAGACGCATCTATAGCCGATTCACTTTCTGCTATGATGAGAGTTTTTTAACAGACAAAACTTACAGCTTTTGCTAACTGTTACTATTATACTCGAGAATCAAGTTAATTTTATTTACACGTAAGAAAACTCCTAACGATGGTTCAGATAGAGGCAGAAGCGTGTATCATGGTGGTCATCTTGACTCTTACGGCAGTACTTGCTCAGGATACACTAGAGCTTTCAACAGACAGGCGGGTAAGTACACAGACTACCATTATATAGCATGTTTTGTTGTAAAACAGAAGTGATTAGACACTAGACACGATGCGTTATCTGGTCATCAAGCTGCCAGGGGTTAGCATGCTTGTCTGTAGATCAGCTGGTCTTCTGTTCCATTCCTCCCAGTGAGGAGACTCTGGGCTCAGACTTACCCCAGGGTCCCTTCGTATCTGGAACTAACATATTAGAGGTCTACCTCTTAGAAGTACTATTACAGTATATGAAGCAGGATATAAATAAACTCATATTATTAATGTATTATTATCAAGAATTTTTATTAGTGTTTCCGCAAGCAAAATGACACTCATCACTAAAAGCAGAAGACATTGTATATAGATGTAACTTGGGTCAAACTTGCCCGAAGAAAGTTTTGGAATACTCAAAATAAATGAAATCATAGAAATTGAGTTTGTGGATAAAGCCGCACTAAAGAGTCTACCGGATATCACTATAAATGGAAGTTTTGTGATCAAGTCACAATCAGGCAGCCTTCTTGTGGGTAACTGCTTATTAATCAACATGGCATGTAAACAACATTCCCACAATACAATTTTTTCACTGGAATTTCCAGAAATACTCAGTCAAAATCATATATGCTATCATTGACTAAGTTTGTCGAGGAATTTGGATATAATATATTGTGGGGGTACATGCCCTATAAGCTGGGTGAATCCCTTCTTCAGTATGCTCTATTCCATACGGTAATATAATAAGCTTGACCATTACTCTCCCAATTTAGAATTATCTTCGCCAATGCATCAATAATCGCACCGATAAATCTATGAGATGAATCAAAATTCTGTAAATGTTGCTCAACTGGTTGCAAAAGTTGATTTTAATGGTTGACCGAAGATTTGATTTTTGAATTGGATGTTAAAAGTTGTCTTCATTTGACATCATTTGACATCATCAAGTGAATATGTTCGCTTGGCAAATCATAGAGTTTTCATCATAACACTGCAATGAAAGTGGCCGAAAGTCACTGGTTGAAACTATCATAAACTTAGTTTGGTCATTTCGGAGAGTTACAAATATGACATTATAAAACTATACTAATAAATGGGGAATATTACAAATACCAAGTTTGTTGCTCCTACTTTATATAAAAAATAAAAACAATCAAAACCATCTTCAATGATAATAAAAGATTCTGTAAAGCCTATAGGAATGTATGAATCAAGTGCATTATCATAGCTATCTTACAGATTATAGAGGGAACGAACCCGGAAAATGTTAATTGTTATGTGACATTGAAACTGGATGGCATTTGGCACAAGGAGTAATGTTGTACCATTCAGAAATACGCTGCACAAATCCCTGTCTTCCATATTGCTTGTACCACTTGACGACTCATTGCCTGTTTTTTCTCTATATTATAATACTTTGAGAGAGAAATGGCTCGGAACTGCTACCTTGTGAAGCAAATCAATTGGCATGCGTTACTTCCATTTTTTATTGGCTCCTGTAACATCAAGACCATAATTCTGTTTGTGTAGACAAAAACAGCAATGCCAATAAAATTTGGCTGCCATTTTATTCAAAACCATATACTAATGAATATTCATAAAATTGATGATCTTGATTGAAAAGGTTTTGTTTGTTTTGTTGTGATTTCCATGCCAAGTTTTAAGCTAAATCCTTACAAAATATTAGGTGACTTGGCATCCCATCAGGATGGTGGTAAATCATAAAATGCGATAAATGTTGAATGATTGATTTACGAGAAAATATTCAAATTTTATAAACAAAAATGTGAAATAGTTCAATGCTCGTATTCGATTGATTCCTCTTAAGATTCAATGCCTCCTCAACATGAGAACCCAGTAATTGCGCCCCCTCGCCCCGGCTGCAGGGGATGTGATAAAGGCTCGAGGGCAAACGACACCATATTTCACGTGGAGATAACTTAAATAAATTTCATTTGCAGTACTTACTTTATTTAATTGTATCTCAATACCTCTCTTACACGGGGTTTTGGGGTAAGGGTACAATGTTTGGGGGTTGGGGTTTTGGGGTTGGGGAAGTGGTTGGTAGGCTGTAGGTACGCACATTACCACACTTCTTTAAACTTTACTCGTTAAATCTTTAAGCTGCTATTTTTAGTTTAAACCTGGGGTTCTTTGCCCGTTTGTGTGATTAAGAGATTCCGACAAGCCAAATAATCAGAGTTTGCCTATTTCCTCTCCGCATACACATGTACATAGTGGTACTATAAAAATGTAATGGCCAGTAATGGTATGCTCTCCTTGATTGGTACAGAATATAAATTTTCATTAACATATTTACAAGACTAAATCGCTTCTGTGGAACATCAAGAAGCTTTCTGTTGTACTTATCTGCTTCATTCAAACCCTGATTAACAGGTAAAGTAGAGCAACAATCCCCTATTAGTTTAGTTAGATAATGCCACCTTCAAAGCTGGAACCAGCATATTTAAAATTTACCTGGCACTGAAAGTGTGCCATTCACATATATACATGTATTTCCCTGGAGGTGGTTCATTACGTCTAAATCATTATTTTTATGACCAGCGTTCTGTGTCAACAGCAATTTCCAAAACGATTCATCCTCTAAGCGCCACCAAGAGACAATTCGGTAACTCACTTCAACTTTATTTTGTACCATTTGAATTTTGCCATTTATAGGCATCATCAGGAGTATGCTTAGCCCAAGGTTACTGTACAGTAGAGGCAGCAATGCGGGCGTTGACATCAGAACTCGGGCTATCTGAACAACAAGCAAGGGAGATAACTCAGTACACACATAACAGCACCAGTGTTATGTGGAGAAGCTGTGGATGTTCTGCTGACTGTGTTATCACTGATAACTGCTGTGCTGATGCAGAAACCAACACTGAGGTGGGTCTGAAGTCATATTTTTGGGTTTCCACACCAGTGGGGCCCTACCCGGTATTTTGGGAAGATGGGAATATTATGTTGTGAAGAAAGTGAAGACACATATTTTGTCAACCTGAAAAATTAAAGACTGGTTATTTTTCAAAAATTTCCACACGTGAAGGATGAAGGATGGAAAAAATCATTGTGGGTGAAGATAGTGCTCTAAAACATGAATACCTTACTGTCAACTTCGGATGGCTAGACCCACACCAGTGAAAAGTGAAACCATCTGGCCCTTTTGAGATAAAACATAGGTACATAAGTGGGGCAACTCCTTCGAAGTTATGAAGTATGTGTATCCGCAACAGATCTGTGAATTCTCCTACTAGATTTAAGTTCACCAGGAAATTTGTTTTCCTATACTGACAGAAACTCAAATCAACGCTTTCTGGTGGTTTATTATGATGAGATAGGGCCTAGTAATATTATTTGGCTCCTCCAAAAGCGAATTTAACTAAAAGCAGAAAAGGAAACATAACAGCTAGCCTTTTGGGATTACAACTAACCTGGCAAGCATAACCAGGGGCCATTCTAGCTATAGGAAGGTTCAATGACAACATCAAACATTGCAGCATTTGATATACTCCGTTTATTCCACTAATTCAAATCAGTGGCTTATTCCTAAATATCATACTCCATATTCAGCATGCATTCAAATTCAACAACAATGTAATATATGGGCATCTCGTAAAAACAGCACATTACCATTACCATCCTATTGTAGAGCAGGGCTAAATTGATGTGGTTCAGACAATATTGAGTGCGATTATAATAATGAAACGGGTACCTAAATGTAAAATAAAACAACCCTAAAAATGTAGGGTTACTTACTGATGTTAGCTGCAATGGTCTGATAATAACTAAAGTTGAAACTGTGTGTTTTCTGTTTATCAGGTTCCGCCAGCTACATTACTTAACAGCACAGTAAAGATAGGATGCAGTACCTCGGCCACCGATCACCGAGTTGTACCCGTCATCCAGTCCTGTCCAGACGACTCATCCTTACCAGAGCAGATCATAAATCTCTGCAAAAATGGTAAGTTTGAAAATCATTGGCATATTCAATCTATTCAACCAATTCTCCCAACTTTTCAATGACTTGGTAATGTGTTTATAGAAAAAAAAATCAATGTTTATGCGCGAAATCTTGCTGAATTACCATATGGTGGGACTTTTGTTATTCTCGACAGCTAACAAGTTCATTAACTATGGCTGTATGTCATGGTTGATTTGGATAGTACAGTCTCAACAATACCTGGGCATTGTGTTCGGTGAGACTTTCCACCAAAAGCAGCTTAGAATCCTGAGTTTACCAAAATGATCTGTCCAAGCAAGATGGTTGACCAATGACCACTTTTTTCATCCCTTTAGATATTTTCATTACATTGACATCGAGTGGCTGTGAGACCATGTTGGAAATAGCTACCAAATTTCTGTTGATGACCCATCACGTCCCCACATGATAGCCAATTTAATGACTTTTGTAGAGATAAATTACCACAATATCCTCAATAAAGATCATTTACAGTTTGCTCACACCCTAACAAATACTAAACTTCCAAAATAACCACCAGATGTTACACTGACAGAATGTGTCCTTTACCATAAAAATGGCGAAAATTACATTATATACAAAATAAATAATCATGACGTTGGCTGTTTGGCTTGATCGTATTGAACATACAATAATTGATGACGTTTTTGAATATGACTCATGAAAGACATTTTTTAATTTCCTTTATATCTCAAAACAAAGTGAATAGCTCCAAAGCCATTTCAAACCACAAAAAAATTTTCTGATGTCATGAGTGATACTTTGGTTCTAAATATAGCAATCATAATAGCTATTCTAAAAGCCTCTTATAAAATCTTCACCAATGTTGAATACGCTTTATCAGAGTCCGTTGCAATCAATGCTCTTTTGTATTAACCACAGATCGATACCTCGTAGTGATTCCATAGCTGCAAGTGTTGATATAGTTTTTGATATAGGTGGAAGCCAAGCATGTTCATTACCAAAGCAAAATACTGCATGATACAAATACTGATTCTTCAGCCGTACTAGAAGCTGTTTTTCCTCAGTAGGGAACCATGTATTATTCCGATACCAATTTCTGGCCCATCAACAAAATTTCCAAATACAAGTTTTATTAACATTAAATATACAAAAAACTTGTAAAATTTCCCTACTGTCACTTATTCGGTGACTACAGTTTTTTTATGATATTATCATATATTTTATGTATTTCTGTTGTCATTATTCTGCAGTCTCAGACTAGCACCACCATTGCAAACATTGCACTTTCAACATCCTTCGAATGCCGCTTCCCTTGTCAATGAATGATTGCAAACTTATCATCAGCCGAATCTCAAAATCTATTATGTTATCATTAATCATTTGGGATCATCCACTCCGATCCCCTGCTGATCAATTGTCGGAAATCCGGAATCATCACCACAATGTAGTATGTTAATGTATTTTTTGAGGTGATTTCATGTACTTGTGTGACATTGAAGCTATAACTCCTCTCGCCACAGTATGAGGCCTCAGACTAAGTAAAAAATAGGCGCATATACATGCATTTATCATTATGCTTGACAGGAACCCTTCATAAGAGTTAGGGGATTGGGTATCTGCTACGACACAAGAATGCAGTGCCAGTTTATATGTAGCAGGGGTGATTACTGGTGTAGTAAGACCGGTCAAACAGTCAATGTATGGTGTTGATAAGATCATGCATTGTATATTAACATATCATGGTGGTAACTAGGTGTTTTACAATCCAGTTTTTATGCCATTAAATTTTACCTAATTGAATACACACCTTATGAACATTTTTGGGACTGAAAGGATATTATCTCCCCATACACAAAGAGAGGGCAACTCTGTTGGAGTATTATAGAGGTGGATGTGACCTTAATTATTTAGCCAGATTAGATGTGGCAATCTTATATAAGCCATGGATGTAATAAATCAATCAGACTTAAAAACAAAAAGTCTTCATAATTTTGATCGTTAAGTTGTATCAGTGGTGTGTTTTACCAATGAAATGATTTATTTCATTGATATAACCACCCACAACTGATTAGGAGTTGCCTCCCTAATTAGACAGATAACTCCAATAAAGAAAATAATTCAAAAAATTAAAGTTTATACTGCTTTACTGTGTTCTGATTTAGTTTTTGTCAGAGGTAAACGCAATCCGGCAAATAGCAGTGGTTTGAATTTTTGGAAATGAGTTGTATCAAAGACTTTACAAAAACTTACATTGTGGTGACGAATAGACCAGTTTTTTGAAGTCTCTAGTATCTTGCTTGACTGTGGTTTTACAGGTAAGCCAGAGATTGATGAGCTGGCTAAATTCACGAGTACAAAGACACTGATCACTTACTCTAACATATATTGTGCCATGTGTCATGGTGAAGAGATCTCCAATCTCAAAACTTGGAGCATTCATCTAAAATGTGACTTACCACTGAATGAGAATATCGACATTGGCAACAAGACCCTGGAAGAAATAAGCAAGTACGAAACTGACCTTCTGTTATGACTTACGTAGCTCTACATTTATCTGATTTTAAAAATTGTGGTATGAAAAAAAGGACGCAATGAGGGGTTTTATATTTAAGTGCTTGCAAATTGATTGTGCGGAAAGTGTGAGTGTGGTTATAATGTCTATTTACCAACTTTCTGATTGGTACAATATAGCATGCCCTTTTTTTCTGATGTTATGTTGATTATGGGAACAATGCAGACTCTTCAGGTTCCTTAAACTGATTCCACTCTTTTTCTGTTTGCAGTCAGATTAACTGTTACAAGGACACACCATCTACACAGTCGCCGCCCGCTGACCTCGCAGACAGAATAGGAGGTCTATACGGAGCTTTAGTAGGTTCAGGATCTGATCAAGATGTATATTGTCCTTATTTTCAACGGATTATATCCACATGCCCAGAAGGTGAGATGCCAGATTATTAATACAAGTTTCCAGGTAGATGAAAAGGGGTATTAATAATGCTGCAAGACTCTTTCTAGCTGTTCTGGACCAGTGATGGGTGAATCTAACAAACTTTGTTTGTATGCTTGCATTCATTCATGAACTTTATTCTACTCGTAAACTCTGATCATGCATTTTCGATTGTCTACGCATGAAGTCTCCTAACTCTGTGGTCTGTGTCAAATCTTTGATAGACTAACTGGCCAGTGACATTTAGCACATACCTACACGGCAGGCTCAATGATTGATGCTGATGCAACTCCATCCTGTATGTTATTCAATTAAGTTCTACCTTATTATTCTTGCTAGGTGCTGATGCAGGTCTCATTGAGTCTTGTGAGAATGGACACACGTCATATGTCAAACGAACCGATGATCCTCAAACATACAAAAATCGTGCATGTGCACAGTGTAATGGTGCTTCAGATGGTAGGTACAACATGATTTGTTTACAGTTCTTGGTTCCCAGAAGTTTGAATTCTGGATGTAAAACATTGGTATCTGCACTGCAAATAATGAAGGCCTTACAGCAGATGCCCGTCTAGAAAATAATTTTTTTCACCTTACCTTCATTATTTGCCATTATAATTAATCTTACAGCTGATTTGGAGTGCCAGTCATGTAGAAGAACATGCAGAGCAGGATCTACTGAGGGCGGACAAACCACTAGTTTTGCTATTTTAATACAACCTTACACATCTGACTCTAATTCTGAATCTTCTTGCCACAGTAAGTGACAAACAACGATCAGTCTAATCCAGTCTAGCTGCATACCGACACTCTTTCTCTACTCTACTCTGATTGAATTGGTATCAGATGTTACAAAACAGATGTCGCAAAGATTTTTAATTTTAGAATTTGGTCTTCTGATTAACTCATCATTATTGGCCAACCAGATTGCTTTGGAATCCCACTGCTAACTTTTGCAGTAATCAAATCCTGTCTAAGATTTGATGGAAGCACAGTGTGGTCCAGCAGTGATAGTATTATGAGAAAATTAAAAGAAGTTGTACTCAAACTCGGGGTATAAAATGCAATGCCTTGTAGTGGCAAAGTCGTTGTCAAAGAGAATAGTCTGAGCCTTATGCCCATGCCACGGATGCTACAAAGTATTTCAGAAACTCTTGTCAATTCTCTTTAATTTCTGCTGAATAAATAGTAGTGTTGGGCTAAACCCGAAAATACCGAAAGAACAACGACTTCTGTATTTTGGTAACAAACATTTTGAGCAGTTTAGTTACTAGAAAATTTTGGTTCCAACACCAAAGCTATAGGTTGCACCTGCTTTGGAGCTGAACTGGAACTGATACGGAATCAAACTAGCACCAAAATCAGGAAAATGCAAATAAACCTCTGAAAACCTTGTATCTAAACCCTGGCATCGAGTTGTACCGTGGAACTGCAGGAACCGAAGCTTGAGTATCGATACCAGGAATGAGCTGAACAATCAGTACAGTCCCAACACTACTAAATAACTCATAATTTGATATTTTATTTTCTGGTAACCAGTTATCGATATGTTTGTTGATTGCAGCTTTGAAAGTCGAAAATCGTGAAGAGGGGACATGCCAAGGAGGTCTGGCTCAGATTCCTTCATGCAATGTCGGTGAGTTCTGTTTACATATGGTATAGATATGCTATCCTGTTAATAAAACTCCTAATAAAATGAGGTATCGGAGTGAGATAAGAGTGAGAACACAGTTGTCCCCATCCTCACCAGCTTTCAAAATGATTTTCCGTTCAGAGGTGAGCAGGTGTGGGGAGTTCCAAAGATTGCTGGTCAAATCAAATTTTGCTAAAACATTTATTTGGTATCAATGGCTAGGTAAACCCTCTGAGCGTGTAAGTCAAAAATCGGTTGATTAACTTTACTTTTAGATGAGTACTTGGATACAGCCATGCTGACATGCATACCAATCTGTCCGGAAGGCCTAGTACTCTATAAGGGAATATGTCAACCACCCAGACCAATGGAGATGACAAATTGTGACAAAACGGTGAGATCCATGCCATGGACTGCTGTCTCTACCTTCGCATCTAACTTGACTATATTGAAGCATATAAAAATATTGGTAACCATTAATGGGCTACCCATCTTGCTGGCCAAACCAACATTTGTTAGCTATAGTGGGCGATTTGTAGCTATCGCCCATTTGTGCCAGCAATAGTGGTAGACAATATTCCAGAACCCATTTGACCATTTAGCTTGCACAACCCCTGGAAGCAGCTGTGATCCAAAGACCAGTTATTTGTCGGTAACTAAGCGTATACATGTACAAACAAACTTATGATTAAATCTTCTTTGCTTTAATAGGAAACCTACAAGTCCTACATAAAGACTGCGGAAGAAAGCCATGCTCAGCCTTCTGTGTTCAGCAATAATGGATTTATGATCACAATGAATGACGGCTCCATAGTGTGCCACAGCTGCACAAGAACTTATAAGATAGCAGATGATGAAGTTCTTACTTGGCATCAAGATGGCTCCGTCACCGTTACTGTGGAGAAGAAAGACAAAGTGCTAGTACATCAACCAATGGTATCGAAAGTTGGAAACACAACTTACCTATGCTTGCCAGCTTATAAACAGGTCTCAGAAACAACCAAAACTCCTAAAACAGCAGCTGACAAGGTTGAAGAAGTTCAGGGATGGCTTACACTGGCCCTGTGTGTGTTATCAATCATTTGTATTGTTCTATTCTTCATAGCATTCTGCTCGGTAAAAAGAATGAGGAACATACCTGGGTCTACCATCGCTGGAAACATGCTGATGTTCCTGCTAGCATACATCACCTTCCTTGTGAAAGACTTGGTTAAGGTTGAAGGGTATATACCACATGGAATGGCGTGTAAAGTCATAGGAGTACTGATAAACTATTTCTTCTTAGCCGGATTCATCTTCATGATTATCTATGCTGTTCTTATAATCCGATCTCTAGAATTTGTTGACCTTGACTCACGATATACCTCAGCGTATATTATCCAGGTGTGGGTAGCTGGAGTACTCACTCCATTTATCTTCATCATTCCAGCCGTACTAACGGACAAGTTCAACAGTGACTCAGTATGGTCCCCAGGCTATGGAGATGATCATGCATGCTTCATGGAAAACCGACAAGGTGCATTGCTGTTCTTTGTTGCCCCAATTGGTCTTTGTCTTTTACTTTCTACTGTAATCTATGCAATTGTTGTACATCGTCTCAGACAAATAGCTGCTGCTACAAGCCGTGTTCGCCAGTCACACAAAGAAAAGGTATTTCTATGTCTCAAACTAATAATCGTGCTGGGATTCAATTGGATCTCAGCCCTGCCACTCACAGCAGTGGATAGAAAAGAACATGCTACGGCATACGCTGTACTATCCACGATATTCATCATGCTCTGCTGTCTTCATGGCGTGTTCGGTTTCCTGATTTTTGTTGTCAGTGGAAGTAACCTGAAGCTTATCAAGGCCACCTATGACCGATTCTCATCATCCCAGTCAACTTCTTCTGGGGGTAAAGCAACGAGGACTTTATCTGGCCCTGGTATAAAAAGCTCATCAACGGGCGCGAGTGAGATGTCAACCATGACCCGTGGGTTTGACAACAAAGCGTCTTGTAAATATTCTCCTATAATCTCAGAAAAATTCTCACATGATGGAGACAATAATATACACCATACATCTCAGTATAACGATGCAATGACTGATGAGCCAAGGGTGGAAACACTGTCACCATCAGGGGTGACCTCCCAGATTGGGGTATCAAATGGTGTCAATAATGTTTCACCAGTTTCAACAAGATCAAATAATTCTCAAAGAAAATGTGACTTTTTCTGATTCTCAAAATTTGTCAATGAATTCCATGATAGCTGTTTATTATTTATGCGATCAATATTTTTAAATATCAATAGGGCATGATTATGAGTATCCCACAATGCATTTTTTGGAATTCCCAGACACACTCAGTCAATGATAGCATATACAATTTTGACTGAGTATATTTAAAAACTCTAGTGAAAAATTTTGGGAATGTCGTTAACATGGCCTATTGAAATTGATGATGTCTATTTATGAACACCAATAGATATAACTTGAATACACATGAAGATGTTAACAAAACATAAATAATTGTTTTTTTTATTTTTCGTATGTTGTTTTAAACTATTTGACCAATCTTCAGTATAAAGTAAATTGTGTAGCCATCAGAACATTCCAAATATTCAGTAGTTAGCCTTTCTAGGTTTTTAGTCATGAATTGTTAAGATATCGCAACACTACTGCAAACATTTTATACGATATTTAAACTACTATATGGTCACATGAATATGGTCAGATATTGCTGATTAAAAGTGTTAATGAAACATGTATATTTGTCTTCATTCAATTTTGCGTGACATGCAGGCATTGGAAGTGATGTACATTTATACATGTTGAGCATATTCAAAACTATTATAATAATACTTTGTAAGTACACCAGATGTATATGATGAATATTATTGTTCACACTGGTACTAGTAAAACTTGGCCAACTTTGTGGAACAAGAAAACGTAACATTATTCCTAAAATAAAACCAAATAAGATCAATTTCTCTTGCGCATAATATTGTGCTGCCTCAGGTTGCGAATCAGTATACCTTAATTGTGCGCTCGAACCGTGTTGATTGTCAGTCAAAAACTTAGGATTTTGTGCCAAAGTATCTTGAATACAAATCAAATCTGACTACTTTGATGAAAAATAGGAAAATTTTGGAGTATACATATCAACTATTCAGCACCCTATTATAGGGAGTCAAAAGTTCAATGGCCTACGAGTAGAGTGGTACGCCCTGGCTCCAACTCTCATTCACTTTTGTCATATCCAATGCTTGACTCTACTTTTCAAATATTTGCTTTCAGTTCTTGTGATGATAAAATCATGTATCGCTACGAGAACCGGAGGAAAATGCTTCAAAACTAGAATATTCTTCGTTTATCTCATTGATGATGTCTTCTCTAAATCCAATTTTGATATCTTGGTGGAGTTCATTTTTATCTGTGTGATAGCGTAGCAGACCTCTATTACTTGTAGTTTCAAGTTCTTCATTAGCAGGTGCAGGATCTCTTTTCAATTGATTTAAACCAGGGGTGACAAGGACAGCTCCCTGAAGGACGTGGGGAAATCGACGGTGGGAATTGTCCCTATCAAAAAGGGCAGACAACTCATGAGTCGAAATAAAAAGAAAATTCATTAATAATGGATTAACAATAGTTAGTGTGGGTTAAGGTATACTGAATCCAATCAGGCCATTATTGCTGGCAAAAGCTAGAGCCTCAGGGGGCTTTGTCTGTCCACTTTTTAGTCCAAGCTCACCAAGGTCATTTTCTCTTAAAATGCCAAGTCTTTGGGTAACATCATGCGCAGTTAGATTTTTGAGAATGTACGCCCCTGATTTAGGCCTAGTAACTGGGCCAACAACAATGATTTTGCGTTAAATAAATTAAAAAAAAAAAGTTTTTGGCGGAATTCAAAACTTTCATATCTGTAGATTAATAGTTACACTCCCACCATTGTCCCGAAGACGATCGTCCAATTGTAATAAAAATTACCAGACAATTAGCATTCATAAACACATATCTCAAAAGAGATAAGCTGACTTGCACACATAGACAGATTGGCATTCCGTGTCACACGCCAATAAGAACAACTTGGAATATAAGCGTGAGGTGTCATTTACATGTTTGGTTTCTCTAACATAGGCTTAAACTCCTGGCATGGTTAGACTCAGCACATCACCAAATACAAACTATTAAACTTCAACAGGTAAGGTTTATGTCTTTCAAAAGACTTTTTTCCTACTACTTAGCCAAAATTCCAATAGGATCTGGTGTACACCTACGCCGTACAGATATTTTTGGGGTGATCAAGGAGAAATGTAGCATGGGATGATTGCTCTTGAAGTAACAACTATGAATGTCTGGAATATTTTTCAAAATTGTCTCAATGTGGTGCAAAAATGTGATGGTAGCTGTTGTAAACTAGTACATTCTCTTCTTTTTGCATTTTGTGTTCATATTTCACATTGTCGTTTATGTATAGTTGGATTCAAGTTGTACTGAAGGAGAAATAAATAGCTGCATCGACAGCAGAAATAACAGGTGAAGAAGAGCAGAAGTTTCTGGAATGTGGTCTGTGTTTTGAGAATGATGAACTGAAGAGATTATTATGTAATCCCGATCATATCTACTGTGTAACATGTCTGACTAAAGATTCAGAGAATACTAAGATCATTAAATGTCCCAGATGCAAGTAAGTCGGCGCTCTAGTTGTAGTACACTAATATCATATCCATCGGTCGTCAAGTTTGGATACATTGACCACAAGTTAAGATGCTCAGACTATCAAAACAGCCAGGGCTGCATATTCTGGAAAATCTGACTGCCTTGTTTTCATTGATAACCTGACAAATACGGGAAACCGGTGCAAACAGTCAGACAAAGAGCGGCCAAAACTTCCTGATAGAACAGAAAAAAGGCCAAAAGATTTTCATGCCTGAAAACCCCTATAACAAATTTTTGATGGACTTGAATTAAAAAAAATTGGTCCCAACTTTTTAGGCATCTTCCCATTATGCGAGAGAAGACAACTACTGAACTCTCCGCACGTTGCAGTTATCATAAGCTCTCCGGACAGCTGCTGCTACAAGCTTCAGATATCCCAATTGCAATACAATTTATCACCGATTTTGACCAAAATATGGAACATCCTGAACATCCCCTCACTACTTGTCGGAGCTCAAGGTTACAACACTCTATTTGTAATTTTATAGTGTTTGATGAGGGAATAGATGACATCCCATCAGCAGGTGCTCCACCAGACAAGTTCCTATGTTGTGATGTTTGTATGAGAAAAGAAGACAAGAAAAAACTGACTCAGATCTACTGTATCATCTGTCAGAAAAAATTTTGTCAATCACATATGATTGTGAGTGCATGTGATACACCTTTCTTACATAGCCTAAGACCAAAGGCAAGATTTTGTTGGGGATAAGGGTGTTGCGTAAAGATAGCATAACATCTCAATAGTTAGATGTGTCTTCCATGTGCACTATTTAATTGAGGTTTTTGCGCAATTGTCTCTGATGCTATCCGCATAATAAGGGGATCTCAAAGACGCTATCAGAGATCGGAGACTGGCTTGCTGAGCCTTAAAAACATTGGTAAAGGATTGTAGCTCCAGGGATTCTACGTCTGAACCTAAGACTAGAATTGTGAAAGCCAAAACCATTAACAACCGTGCTGCACCACCATGTTATTAGTCTTAATAATTTCCGAAAGGGTTTTTCTATCACAGAATCACAATGAAGCCTTAGATGATCATAAGAGGATAACTATGGATGAATATAAGAAGGAGTATAGAAAGGTAGAGATAAGACGATGTGAGAAACATACAGATCACGTATATTCTGTAGCCTGTAAGAAATGTCATGGTGTTTTCTGTGTGAAATGTTTGATATCGAAATCAGAGAATTGTTCTAACGGTAAGCTTCCGTTGCTCTTCTGACTATACCTGTACTTTTCATCCTTTTGTTGCAACATACTTCCATAATATCTTGCTATCTACTTGTAGCTCCCAATAGGAAACTTATAGCTTTCAGTTGTTTTATGTTCACGCCCTTCGTAGCGCATTTTTGTATAGTGATCCTCACGATAGAAGCATCATGTCTTCTATTGTGCAAGCAGAACATTGGTCTATAACTTGAACTTGGTCAAACTCAACTGGTATTGCATGCTACTTGTATACTTCCAGCCACACTCACGGTTAGTTGGAGGACCCCAACGGTCTTGTGAGGACCATGGCGCTATCATCCAAACCCCATTTGGCTTGCTGTAATATAGAATCAAATATTTCAAAGGATTTTACCTCTCTACCATTTTCTTTATGCCATATCACAGGTATTTACTCATAAAAAAAGAACAGCATTTCAGTTCTATTTTCTTCAAGTATAACAATATCGATAACTTTCCTGACCTACTTTACATTCTTAATTTATTTTCTGCTTTTATTTTGTTATTTTTCTTATGACTCTTTATGAAAAAACATTTTTTATCAAAATTTGGATATGCGAGCAAGCTTCAAACACCCTTCACCACATAACTAACCACGAAACTTATAAAGGAAAATCGGCCATGGCTAGGCTTTAGGCTAGCCTTACGGGTTTTGTGGGGCGGCAGCCGGCACCTGGAATATATTCAAGCAAAGCTCTTGATTTCACAAAACTGAGAATGGGACTTCTGCTTAATGGGACTTAAGCTTTGGATTGTGTCCAATCCAGTTCACCGCCTTCCAACCCTCCAACCTCCCTCAAACCCCTCTCCAACTGCATTTTGGCCCTGCACGCGACCATTGAACCCTTCAAATTCATTTTTACTAGGTTTTTTAATTTATTTTGTACATTGCATTGTAGGTGCATCACATGATTTTGTCGACGTACAAATACTGGCTGATCAGTTTGTGAAGTTGATCAATGATATGAAGTTGTGGATATTTGATAAAGAGGAGTGTCTACTTGGACTGGTTAAACAGTTAACTAGAATCTTATCAGACTGGGATAGTGATACGGAGGAGATGATTACTAAATAACACAATGCCAGAGATAAGCAGGTTTGTAAAAATATATCATAGAACGCAAAAACAAGGGATTACTCCCTGATGCTATATAGGGCCATCGTCACTTACTGTACTCGACAGTAGTGTTGTGCTCACATGACCTGCAAGAATATATTACACAATGTGATGCATGATAAACATAAACACGGAGGGTTTGGCAGAAAAATGGACAAGGTCCTTCATAGTCTCCATACCCTGTGACACCCTGTGAGAAGCTTTGATGTTACTTCAAGTTTTATTTCATGCATTTAGTACTAAAATACCATTTT
>ERZ1740062.648-NODE-648-length-17061-cov-4.283135_pt1 | contig 17061 bp, 17 predicted proteins | sample MGYA00581741_ERZ1740062 | MGnify/ENA primary metagenome ERZ1740062 (study PRJEB43018, sample SAMN04849747) | marine metagenome | isolation source: floating plastic debris | place: Pacific Ocean | collected 2008-09-01 | study: EMG produced TPA metagenomics assembly...
CGGATTGTCAAATTTCGGTGTCGGAGACGGGTCCATAACATAGCGCCCGGCAACATTCACTGGATAAGCATAGGTCGTCGCAATATCACCATGACGAGAGATATCTTCATAGAGTTTCACATGCATCAGGCCATACTCTTCGAGCGCATGCATTTTCCGCGTTTCAGTCTCGCGTGGCTCAAGAAATCGAAGCGGCTCCGGTATGGGCACCTGATAAACGAGGATCTGCCCTTCTTTTAGCGGTGTTTCCGGAATGCGATGGCGTGTCTGAATTAAAGTCGCTTTTTCCGTATCTTCGGTGGTTTCGACATCGGTCGTTTTCGCAAAGAATTTGCGAATGCTAACGGCATTTGTCGTGTCGTCCGATCCTTGATCGATCACTTTCAGAACATCATCCGGACCAATGACGGCGGCCGTCACCTGAATACCGCCAGTACCCCATCCGTACGGCATAGGCATTTCCCGGCTGGCAAAGGGGACCTGATAACCTGGAATGGCCACGGCCTTCAGAAGCGCACGCCGGATCATCCGTTTTGTCTGCTCGTCGAGGTAGGCGAAGTTATACTCTGTCTGCTCAAATCTGCTCATAATACTACTCCGCCGCCTCCATCTGTTCTTGCAAGGCATTTGCCCGAAGGCGCCGCACAAGTTCCAGTTCCGATTGAAAGTCCACATAATGGGGCAGCTTGATATGCTCAACAAAGCCAGTCGCTTGGATGTTGTCGCTATGAGAGAGGACAAACTCCTCATCCTGCACCGGCGCGACTTTGTCTTCACCCAACTCTTGCCAGCGAAGGGCGCGATCAACGAGAGCCATGGATATCACTTTGCGCTCACAATGGCCGAAAGCCAGACCATAGCCGCGCGTAAATTGGGCGGGCTCCTTCTTAGAACCTTGAAACTGGTTCACTGTTTCGCATTCGCTCACTTTGATATCACCAATTTCTATAGAAAAGCCAAGTTCCTCGGGCGAGAATTCAACCGCCACTTCGCCGATACGAATTTCGCCGACGAAAGCATGATTACGTGCATAGCCACGCTGCGGGGAATATCCGAGTGAAAGAATAAACCCTTCATCGCCGCGCGCGAGATTTTGCAATCGAAGATCCCGGCCGGCCGGAAACTCCAATGGTTCCCGGGTAAGATCACCAACCGATGAGTCAGCGAGTTCCTCTTCCTTGACGGCGGGTTCGATCAGTCCCTCGTCATTCAGAAGTTCAAGCACACGAGGCATATCCGCATCAAGCGTTTCTACCGTCTTTTCTGCAGGTTCTGGCGTCAATCCTTCCGCCGCGAGCGCGAAATCAAGAAGCCGGTGTGTATAATCAAAGGTAGGGCCTAATATCTGACCGCCTGGTAGATCCTTGAATGTTGCGGATATACGCCTATCCAGCGCCATGGCTGCTGTATCAATCGGCTCGGAATAGCCGAAGCGCGGCAACGTCGTTCGATAGGCACGGATGAGAAAAATTGCCTCAATCAAATCACCGCGTGCCTGCTTGATGGCCAACGCCGCGAGTTCTGAGTCAAAGAGAGATCCCTCTGCCATAACCCGGCTAACTGCGTGGCTCAGCTGTTCAGAGATCTGCTCAAGTGTTAGTTCTGCGACATCGGCATTACCCCGGCGTTCCTCCGCCAGATATTGATGGGCATTATCAATCGCCTTTTCGCCGCCCTTTACAGCAACATACATGCCTAAACCTCTATCTTGGTCGTCCGCGGCAAAGCCGCGAGCTGGGTGTGGCTCGTGAAAATCCAGTCAACACCGCGTGGAAACAAAGCGTTATTGGCGGCAACATGCATCCACAAAGACGATGGTTGTTCGTCAACACAAAAACGGCGCGGTTCTTTAATGCCGGGACCTGAAAAAAGAGGCCCCTCATCCTCGATCAACATCTCACTTTCCAGAATAATAGTTGCAGATCGATCTGGATATTCCGCAGACCCAAGCGCAAACTCGCGCGTTGCGCCTAAATCCCGCTCAACGGACATCACAGCAAAAACAGCGCGTTCCAGCTCTTCGACTATCGGACAACCGGCATGGAAGCGAAGATACGCACGGGCTGCCGGAGTATCACATTCAGGGGCCAGCCAGACAGGCGTATCCATATCGGCCAATGTCAGCAAAACGGCAGCCGTCCCCGCAAGTAAGCCATGCGGTGCCTCAATGGATACTGGTAACGATAGGACTGTTGCCGGATTGGACATGGCCTCAAGCAGCGCCCGATAACAAGTCGTCGCGTCTATCACCTTGTCGTCAAATCCACCAACAAGAGAGGGAGCATCTGTTTCCATCATGACGCGTCCTCTCCTCTGACCATGGTGTAAAAATCAACCTTTGTTGCAGCGGCCTTTTTGGACCGATCTTCTTTTTCGGCGATATATTTCTGCTCCAGCGAATGAATTACATGCTGCTTAACCTGTTCTTGCCGCTCAGGACGTTGCAGGAGGGCATCGAACGCCGCAGCAAGCTCAGCATGGCGCCTATCCCGGCCCGCAACATAACCATGGCCGACAATACCGTCCGGAAACTGAAGTGAGCATCGCGTTACGGTCATCTCACCCAAATTAAATCGTTGGCCATTTCCACCAGCCCTGCCCCGCGCCATCACCAGCCCCGTCTCAGGTGGCCGAAGATGCCTATAGTGGACACCACCGTTCTCGCGTTTCCAATGTCTCTCCAAGTCTGCGAGATCTGCACGCGCGAGCACACCCATCCAGTGGCGGCGCGGCTCGAAATTGCTATCGTTAATCTTTTCGGACACAAGCTCTCCCAACCGAGCGCTACCTCGGCATAACTTCGCATTTTGATTAGACAATGAAGGAAGTTTATTTAGATAATGCGGACAGTACATGAAATTTATGTGACAATATCCGGTACCGTCAGGCGAATGTGGCGATGTCTCAGTATGGCATAACATGGCACAAACTGCCTCGATTGGGCCGCGCTTAGCTGCCGCCACTCGGCAATTGCCTGGCTGCGTGCACTCGTCCTCCAATCAATTAAAGCCATCGCCGCGCGGTCAGAGGAAAAGCCGAACGCCAGCAATATAATCGTGGCGCGTACATGATGGCGGAGATGGCAGTCTAAATCGAATTTGTGTCTGACATTTTCGGAGTTAGCAGGCTATATGTTAAATTTCCGCCAAAACCAACTGCGCCTTCTCCCAAACTCATTATTTTTTGTTCTTTCCTGGCTAATCGCACCTTGGCCGCATGCCGTCGAAAGCAAATTGCAGGAAAATCTCTGTTAAGTCCTCTGCGGTCAGGTTGGACTCTGGCCTGTACCATCGAGGAACCCAGTTCAAAGCCCCAATCATAAAAAATTCCGTAATTCTGGGATTACTTATCGCGATACTTTCATCTGCAACGCCTTGTTCAATAAACCTGAGAATAAAACTATCAACCTCACGGGATCGGACAACTATGTCTTCGCGCTGGCTCGGTTTCAATGCGGAAATATCCCCAAAGACCCATGCAGTTCCCTCTTTACTGATCAGGGCTTGAAACTGGCTTCGAATATATCGCTCCAGCTTCTCTATTCCGCTGCCACCGCCCTCGTCCGCTGCTTGAGCCAGTATCAGGCTTTTTTCGATCGCGCTCAGGTGGCAATGATACAGGAGGGCTGTCTTGTCGGAAAAATAGTAGTAAACGGCGGCTGGCGAGATACCTAACGCCTCGGAAATATCGTTGATCGATGTCACGTGAAATCCAGTCCGATTAAACAGATATGCCGCCGTTTGAACCATTGCCTTTCTCTTGCGTTTGAACTCTTCACTTCGCTCAAAAGCCGGGTGTCGGCGTTTTGTGTGCTTGTTTGACTTTTTCGAGCTCAAAGTTTTATCCATTTTCCCTGCCGCCCGGTAGAGGCAACGCCGCTCTCATTCTGCGGCTGCGCGTTTCATTATACCATTTGCCAATACGTGCCGATGCACTTCTGATGGGCCGTCATAGACACGAAAAGCGCGTATGTCACGATAGGTACGCTCAACAACCGTATCACTGGTAATTCCGAGACCACCAAGAACCTGCACACAGCGATCGACAACCCTGTTCAATGCCTCGGAACAATATACCTTGCTCTGGCTGGTTTCCTTGCGGGCCATTTCTCCCTGATCCATTAACCAGGCGCAATGCAAAATCGACAGCCGACAGTGATCCAGGTCAATTTCATTGTCCGCCAGTTGAAACCCTATTCCCTGATGGTAGCCAATGGCCTTGCCAAAGGACTGCCGCCGCTGGGCATAATCAACCGCAATATCATGACATCGCACTGCCTGCCCCAGCCAGCGCATGCAATAGGTCACTCGCGCCGGCCCAAGCCTTACTTGCGCGTTCCGGAACCCTTTCCCACCCTGTCCCAGTATGTCTTCGACTTTCACCTTGACGTCCTTCAATACGACAACGCCATGCCCGCCGGGACTGTTGCTATCCATGGTATCAAGCAGACGAACCATGTTCATGCCCGGCGTCCCTTCGGGAACAAGAAACATGGTTGCGCCAACATCCTCACCGGCTTCATCAAACGTTCTGGCCATTATAATGTGGAGCGCTGCGCCAGGATATCCCGTGATCAGCCTCTTTGTACCATTTATAGTATAGTGATCGCCCTTTTGCCGTGCCGAGGTCTTCATCAAGGACGGATCCGAGCCCGCTCCGTTATCCGGTTCGGTCATCTGGAATACCGTGCGGATCTTACCCTCGACCAGAGGGCGTAGCCATTTTTCGTTTTGCTCCGGCGTTCCAACCTTCGCCAGCAAATTCGTATTTCCCTCATCCGGCGCCTGAATATTCAGGGCCAGCATTCCGAGCGGCGAATAGCAGGCAGCCTCGAATATGACAGCCATACCAACATGGTCGAGACCTAAGCCGCCCCATTTTTCCGGGGCGTGAGGCGACAAAAAACCTGCCTTGCGCGCCATCTCCTGCATTTCCCGAATTAAAGTATCCTCCGGTCCGTGCAGACCCTGCCGAGGATCATGCTCAAGCGGAACAATTTTCTCGCGAATGAACTGTCCTATGCGATCGCGCAGTTCCAAAAGATCCGCAGAATGCGAAAAATCAACCATTATAATGCTCCCGTTTTATAAGATGTATGTGAAGGCGAGCTCAACTCGATGCCCCGCTCAAATAATGTATCAACGCTGCTAATCATTCGTTCCCAGAATTCATCCGTACGCTTACCGCGCTGATGCAGCCCGATATTCAACGTTGCGATTGCTCCCAGCCGGTAACAGGCGAGCGCTTCAAACCATTCTTTATTTTCAACTTTTTGGCCCCGTTCCTTTTCGTAAATCGATACCAGTTCTTCAGCGGAAATATCGCACACAGGCTGCCAGTTATCATGCCAGGCATCCTTATCGGCCATCATCAACAGCCAACCCAGATCCAGATTTTGCGGGCCTATGAACGCGAGTTCCCAATCTATGACCCCGGTCAATTTCGTATTGGCGTATAATAAATTTCCAGGCTGGAAATCTCCATGTACTACGCCTATGGGACCCGGGGCGACTAGGTTACCCTCGAGCTGTGCTGCAAGTTTCTGCCCTTTCGCGAGCCATGTTTTATTTTCCGTTTTGGCCAGTATCGGCGCCCAGAAGGAAAGCTCATCCGACAATTCGCGAACACGGCCCCAGCCAGACAATTCTGGGTTCCAATCATATCCATGAATTTGGGCGAGCGCCTTCGCTCCTTGCTGCCAAATTGGTCCTGTTTCTTCGGGCCGAAAACTAATATGGGGGGCCCAGATCACAAATGTGCGCCCGGGAAGCCGTTCCATTATAATGTATGGTGTTCCAAGTTCAGTTTCGTCCGGCGAAGAATAAGGAACATCCGGAACAGGCAGACCCGCAGAGAAAAGCGCATGGAGCAAAGGTGCCTGACGATAGACATCGGTATTTCCGCTGCGACGCACCCCGAATGGCGCAATTTTCAGAATGTACTCATCGCGCGCCCTGCCCAAACCTGTCGCGGCAAAACCGAATGTCAACCCGGCATGACCATCTGGCATGATCTGGAAATCCAAAATGGATTTCTGCCCATCGCTATCGCGGATAAATTTCAGTCTGAGCCGATCCTCAATTTCTTCGGTACTCAAGCCAGCCTCCCAGTTTTCGATCTATAATTCAATAATTTGAATTTAGATTCAAGTTTTTAATTTATGATTTCATACGGCTGCTTCATCGGCCGCCAAGGGTGCTGTCAGTCTAATGCGACCAGGCCTCTGTTTGGCGCAAAATAGTTCAAACGTGCCCTATTATGCCGCGCGAAGTTGCTGTCACTCGGCCAGTGCGGCATCTCTTTGAAGCTTAAATGTTTTCCGATTTGTTAGGTGGCGTTCACGGTTGAAGTGGTTCTGGACTGATCCGTGAATAGAAACGAATTTCTGCACTTCCGGGATACCTGAATTTCAGCATCGCTTGCTCTCATCGCGGGAGCGAGAGATGTGAATTTTCACAGCGATTGTTCAACCCGCGGCCTGTTTCTCGCGATGCTTCATTTCCAATTACCTTCATCGCGGCACAATATGAACGTAATCTGTCCGGCACAATCACATGAGGTTGACCGTAACATTTCATGAGTTTCTTAAGGAATACCAAGGCTCCCTCGCAATCGCGGCGCATAGAAACATAGGCTTCCAGCACTTCGCCCTCGTGGTAGACGGCAGGCCACAGATAATGAATCCCTCTACTGATCTTTAGAAGAGCTCATCGAGAAGCCATTTCCAATTCGCATAATTGTGAGACAGATGATCTCAGGCGATGTCTTGAAATAGCAGAAGGGGTTCTTTTTTGTCATACTTGGAGGCTAGTCGACGAACAAATGGCCATCAAGAAAATTTCTTCTGACAATGTCATGCCGAAAGCTCATATAAAACAAAGAAAAAGTCCGCTCAAGGCGGCCAGTTCAAATCAGCGAAAAAGGGAATCTGGCGGAGGTAGGGTCCGCCAATATATGGTTCCCGCCCATCCAACCTAGTCTTAAGATTCCTAATTTATCAATATATTTTGACCTACCCCGTCCAAAGTCATACTCTATAATCCAGAATAATTGGGGGACCGATTGGGGGACTGAATTCTCTGAACCGCGTCTTTGAAAGGATAGGATATGGCAATTCACAAACTCACCCCACGAAAAGTTGCGACGGCGGGCGCTGGCAAATATGAGGATGGTGGCGGATTGCGCCTTGTGGTTTCGAACGCGGGCTCCAGGAAGTGGGTGTTACGCTACACCCTCAACAATAGGCGCCGGGAGATGGGGCTTGGGAGTTATCCCGACGTTGGCCTTGCCGATGCCCGTACAAAGGCCTCAGAGCACCGCCAGCAGGCCGCAGCAAATATAGACCCTATCGAAGCCCGTCGCGTCGAACTGGATGCCATACCCGCCTTTACGACCTGTGCCGCCCGTTTTATCCTTTACCATCGGCGCGGCTGGAGAAACACCAAACATGCCCGCCAATGGGTCAGCACTCTCAGGACCTACGCACAACCGGTGATCGGCTCAAAATCGGTGGATACTATCGAGACCAGGGACATACTGGAAATTCTCTCGCCGATCTGGACAACTAAGACGGAGACCGCCAAGCGTGTCCAAGCGCGCATTGAGAACATTCTCGATTTTGCCGCAGCCCATAAATACCGAGACAGGTCCAATCCTGCCCGCTGGCGCGGTCATCTCGATATGTTGCTGGCAAAGCCATCCAAGGTGAGAACGGTTAAACATCATCCAGCTATGCCCTATACGGAAGTTCCGGCCTTCATGACAGAACTCGCAAAGAATGGCAGCGTATCCGCATTGGCTCTCAGGTTCCTTATCCTGACCGCTACCCGCACCAGCGAAGTGTTAAAGGCCCAATGGCCAGAAATTGATCTGGAGAACGCCGTGTGGACCATTCCGGGGGAAAGGATGAAAGCAAGGCGGGAACATCGGGTCCCATTGTCAGATACGATGATGGCCGATTTAAAGGCCCTCCCCCGCCTTGACGGAAATCTGTTTCTATTTCCCGGTGCGCGTTATGGTAAGCCGCTCTCTAATATGGCCCTGCTCCAACTCATGCGCGGCATGGGATATGGCGTCAACGGGACTCGCGGCGACGCTGTCCCGCATGGCTTTCGCTCAAGCTTTCGCGACTGGTCCGGCGAGGTTTCAAGCTTCCCCCGTGACGTCGCCGAAATGGCGTTGGCGCATGTTATTGAGAACAAGGTTGAAGCTGCTTATCGGCGAGGTGATCTGTTCGTTAAACGCAGAAAGATGATGGAAGCCTGGGCATCCTTCTTATCCCTAGAGACGTCTAATATAAATGTAGTGAAAATCGGAAACACAGAGTAAGAGATCATAGTAGGTCGTCACTAATTTATAAAAAAAATTAATCTTTTACCTTAGACCCACTGATCTCGTCTCGATACTTCAAGTATGGATTGAGAAGCTTTGGCGCGTGAGAACTAAAAACTCGGCTGATTGACGCCTCTACTTTTGATGGCTCAGTTTCTCGCTCGATCTTAGCTAATTTTTCTGTGACGCCATAGTAATCCAGCCATGCTTTTAAATCACTGACTTCAAAACCTTCGTAAATACTTTTGTCCATCTGTTGAACAATTCTGACAGTCATAGAAATTAGTGAGGAAATATCCTTTAGCGTGGGCCTTCTCTCACTAAAATGGCACAAGATACAATCCACAGATAAACCGCTATATTCCTTACTTATAGTCTCTTCATTTTTTTGCAATAAACGTTTCTGGTCATGTTTAAGCTTAGCATTTGATTGGGAGTGAACAACGTGGTTACGCCAATGAAGAAGTAAAGCGGCACCAGACACCCTATATTCCTTTTTACCTACTAGCTGATAGGCAATATCAACAAATTTCTCCGCAATTGAAACTGTCTCTTTTTTCTTGCTACTATTTGGAGGAGGATTCTCTTTTAACTTCCATTTTTCCCGCACCTCGGAAAACTGGGAAAGAGTACTTATTGCTAAAATATATTGCCTCAATGCTTCAGAGACGTGCACTAGAACCGTTTCGAGGACATATTTACGTGTTTTTCTGACAGCAATTTCTTGATCTACAGGGGCCCACGAAATATTAAGCCCTGCTGGCTTTAGATAGCCGTTATCAACTGCGTCCAGCCCGACAACAATTGTATTGAGATTGAATACAGCGTTCCCGACTGTTTTTTTAAAATTGCTCAAGGCTTGCGTATGATTTTTATCCGATAGTTTGGCGTTGTCAGGAATTGAACCTGCTCCTCCTGCTTTCATGATTGGTTTCCTCTAATCGACAGGCGTGCTACCAGTACACTACAACGCCGCTTGGATTATTAGCACGTTGAAGGATTTCTGACAATTATTGACACGCCCTCCATAGTTGTTAATAAGAATTTAAATTTCTCTCTAGTTAATATTTACCTAGGTAGAATTGAAAATTTCGAGACAGCAAACTGAAACGTAAAAAGCTATACCCTAATTTTCATTGTATTCATCCGAACTAAAAACATCGATATGTCCTAAATTGACAACTCTAGGTGAATTTGACAATTCGGATTCATGCCGAATTAATTTAGCCAGCTTTAGTGTTGTTAGAATTAATATTTTCTATTTTAGTATGTGCATGTTTGGTGTAATTTTCTTGAGATATTCACAGAAATTCTTTGTTTGGAAAACTACCAGTGTATATTTCAGCAGATAATTTAGATGATCTAATTCATAAGACATTTGCCAAGATTATTAAAATCAAGCGGCCTATCCTTACCAGCAGGGGCGAAATACTTGAAATTACAGGTGCGGTACTAAAAATAAAAAAGCCAAGATACCGCCTGAGCCATTCGGAAACTCGCGGACTATTGTTTAGCTGCTTGGGCGAGTTGTTTTGGTATTTATCTGGAAGCGATAATCTAAAATTTATTACATACTACATACCACTTTATAAGGACGAGTCTGCCGACGGAATAACCGTCGAGGGAGCATACGGACCACGTTTATTTAATAAAGAAGGGGATATCGATCAGGTTGAAAATATTATTAAACTATTATCGAAAAAGAATAGTAGCAAACAAGCTGTAATTCAGCTCTTTGATGCACGAGATCTAAAAAGTGAAATTAAGAGTTTACCTTGCACTTGCACTCTACAATTTATGATCAGAGATGGTGCTCTCCATATGTTTACGCACATGCGCTCAAACGATGCGTATACCGGCCTGCCCCATGATATTTTCGCTTTTACCATGATACAAGAAATTATTGCCAACATTCTAAATGTGAAGCTCGGCACATATTCTCATTTAGTAAATAGCCTTCATATTTATACTAAAGATTTGCAAAAAGCGAAAAACTACTTGGAAGAAGGGTGGCAGGACGTACAGGCTATGCCAGCTATGCCAAAAGTAAATGTTCTCGACTCCTTAAGCTGGATAAAGAATATTGAAGAACAGATTCGTTTGGGGCGTAGTGTAAGTATCGACGGCGAACCTTTCGACGATTATTGGAAAGATATTGCAAGACTTTTGGTCATTTTTTCTCACTTTAAAAAGGGGCGAAGAGAAGATTTCCGTAAGATAGTGAATCTGAGAAATAAATTAACAACGCAATGCTATGAGAAATACATTCGAAAAAGAGGCAGACATTTAACAGAAAGTCCTAATCAGCCATCTTTGCCATTTGATACCAACGCGAACAGCAATACGAAAATTTAAGGGAATGATAAAACTAATGCGTCCCAAAGATATACAAGTCTCACAATTTCTAAATGCTAAACTATGTCAATTCGAAATCGAAATCGTTAGATTGCCGGGTCTCGCGACACCACAAAACCGATTAGCATTTGTGAGCCAATTATTAGAGAGCATCCACAGAATAGAATATGTAAAAGTGATAAGCGGACAGCTTCCAGTGAACGGTCGGATAAGGCAAATTAGCCGAAACTGCATAGATCCAAATCAAAGTGTTTTTGATCCACTAAAAGCCGCAGTCTTAGAACAAAGTTCGGGTAATCATGATAACGCATGCTGGCTAGTATTTCTCGCAACCCACTTTGGGAAGAATTTGCATTCAGGTTGGGCCTTGGCGAGGAATTACTATGGCCAACTTGGTTCCGGCGATATTTGGGATTGGCATACTATCGTGGCAGATCCTAAAGCTTCCCGGAAATGGTTTAGGCGAAATCAAATCGAACTATTTGCCACCGGAAAATTTGGGAACCATAGAAAATATCAAAGCATTGATGCCGATAAACCTAATGGTACAGGCGACGCAATAGAAAGCTATATCGAATGGGTAAAAAAAACAGGTTCACACATTCAGATAATTAGAGACCTTCACATAACGCACGGACAAAATCCTCGTACGGTTTTCGCCGAAATGTACAGACAATTAGATGAAGTAAGATCCTTTGGCCGCACCGCAAAATTTGACTACCTTACTATGCTCGGCAAATTAGGCTTAGCCCCAGTCGAACCAGGCTCGACATATATGACGGGTTCGACCGGGCCTTTGGATGGTGCGAGGCTACTATTTGGGGAACCTGATGGTAAACCAAAAACTTTGGACACCCATTTAATAAGTTTAGGGGATATTTTGGAATTGCCATTTTCAATGCAAATCTTAGAAGACGCTCTGTGTAATTGGCAAAAAAGTCCAGCGCAATTTATTCCCTTCAGAGGATAAATATACTACTGCCATTCATAGCGGTTCTTTAGTTTATTTAATCTATTATACGGTAGTATTTTGTGAAACTGAAGCTGCCCCACAACGACGCCAGGGCATATGTTGATTTTTTTAGAGAATTTCATAACCCGACGCGCATTTGTGATTTCTTTGGCGTCGAGTTTAATACTTAGCATTTCATTAAATAATTCTTGTGGAATAAGCACATTTCGCGCAAATTTATTTGCTTCTTCTTCCTCGTCGCTAGTCACAGAACTTCCATCCTCGACAAACAAAGCTTGCTTATCATGAAGGATTAGGTGACCAATTTCGTGAAAAAACGTAAACCAAAATTGATCGTCCGCTTTGAATCGGAAACTTAAGAGTATAAGTGCTCGTGCATCATCCACAAAATATGTTGCTCCGCTAGCTCGACAACCACTTGGAGCTCTGGCAACAATTACGGCAACGCCGCATGAAGCACATATCCTTTGAATTTCATCTATGAAAACTCCAGGGTCTTTTTCACTTGTCAAAGCTCGAAGTTCAGGAATTTTAGATATAAGGCGCGCGCGATCCCAAGGCTTACAACTCATTTCCTGTGCTTTAATGATTCCGTATCTTAGCCAAACAGAAACCGGGCCAATTTTATTCTCAAATGTATCAGATGTTCGAAAGGCTATTGCTGTAAGATTGTTCTTGTATTCTTCTTGCCAGTCAGGAACAGACGGAACAGCAAAAAAATCTAGACAGGCTTTCAATCGTTCGTCTCGGGAACGGCTTGCCTTAATCCAGCCAAACTTAATCATATCCCTTACAGGAAGCGAATCTAACCAATCTTGATTGGATTTCAACGAATTTCTTACTACTCGTGCTGGATTTCCACGATATCGAACTTCTCTGCCCATCCAAAACGAGCTAGAAGATCCAAAAAAGTCTGCTAATTTTTCTGCTATCTGTAAATCAATTTCGACTTCACCATTTATCAATTTTTCAGCCTTATTGAGCGATAACTCAATTGCAGCGGCAAAGTCGTCTATTGAAAGACCTCTATACTCCAACAAATCAACGATGGTATCTCCGGGGCGAGAGTTCCAATTTACATTCATTGTCATAGTGTTAGTCATTAATTTTCTCTATCGCCAGTAGTTTAATGCGATATACCTCGGACAACACTACCACACTCGAGTCACCCGTGTGAATCCCCAATTTTTGAGGTTGAAATTTTAAAATATAATCGCCTTTTAGGGGTGTATGAAAATTTAGGGGATCATTGGGATCAGGATTTACTACAAGCTCAGCAGGCAAATCATCCAAGGTGTTTGCTGCTCTCAAGTCTTCAAGCCGAGTATGAAGCGAACGCGTTACATAAATGCCATATTTTTTTTCAGCATATCTAGTAATCGAACAGATTTTACGTAGCGCTATGGTTTCAAAACTTAAATCCACCTACCAGCTTTCAGAAATTTGCCATTTGTCCAATCCAAGGTCACAGCCAGAAGCTACGTTCAACTAGATCTAGAATGATTTATTCAACCAGCAATATATACTGATCTGTAATCAAGTAAAACAAAACCCTAATTCCTGAGCGCTCCATTTTGTAAAATTGCAAAAAAGGGACTTTCGTAGTGTTGTATATTTTTTACTCGCAATACGATATGTGCCTCAATATCCACATTACCGGAATCTAGTTTAGTTCTAAAGCTTTAAGTATCCTCTCGATTTTATCATCTTCAGTATCTGCAACAGATAAACTTTTTATAACCTCCCCCTGCCGATGCGGATCAATGTTCCCATAGCTGGTGAAGGTGGTGAGAACGTTTTCGTGACCCAGATTTTGCGACCAGGCTTTGAGCTGCTCGGGCGTTTTGCATATCTTCTGCCCGAAATCCGTTAACGTGTTTCTGAACAGATGCGGGGAATAGTATTTCAGTTCAGCACTGGTGAACGCTTGCTTGAATATCTTACGTATCGGCGTCGCATTGGACCAGTGAACAGGCTCTATCCCGAGATTGGCAAAGGAAAGATTTTTATCCTGCCCAATCTTTGTATGCGGGAATATCGGATCATTAAGACCATAGAGCTTTCCTTCTTTCAGGTATTTTATCCAGCCCAAAACAATATCCCGGATGTCATCGCCAACCGGGAAGAAATAGGTGTTGATTGCCTTGCTGAACTTCGTCCTGACCTCGTTCGGGTCCTGGCGCACCAGCACAGGGTCGCGGCTGGTATCTATATGCTTGAGCGATAAAGAGGCTATTGCGCTGTCCCGCATGCCTGTCAGCAGGGTAAAGGCAATCAGGGCCTGATCACGCTTCTCAACATCTGTTTCTGTCGGCATCGAGAAAATCACCTTGCGAATTTGTTCAATTGTTGGGAATTCCTTGAACTGCGCGGCCCTGGCCATGCGAACTTCCTTTTCCGACATGTTGAAATACTCGATGTCGGGAATATGGATCTTCGATTTATATCCGGGCTGATAGGCAAGCCATTTGAAGAACGCCTGTATGGCGTTGATTGTGGAAAGCATAGTGGACTTGCTGATCGGCTGGCCTGTACGGGCTGATTTTTGCTGGGCAAGATGCCTCTTGAAGGCAATGGCCTGCTCCTTGTTGAAGGTCCTGAAATCCTTGAATCCGGTATCCTGTTCAAAGCGAACAATTGCCTTTCGAATGGCGTCAATGGTGCTGTCCGCCTTTTGGTCGGCTTCCTTCAGATACTGGTAATAGGGCTGTTTCATCCGTTCATTTTTCGGGTGATACTTTACTGTTGTTTCACGCATGCAAATCATCCTTTCCGGAATAACAATTAAGGGAGGGGGAGGGAGTCTCTGTTATGTGTTCTCCCGCTCGCTTTTCGATTCCGAAGATTTTGATGTATTCCGCTCGTTTTGCCTCTGATCCGCCCCTGTACATGACAGTGCCGCATCGCTCGCATTTGCCGGATATATTGAGCTTGGTCTTTGACAAAGGAATAAGGTTGACCGACCCAGGCACCGCTTTTCGTGGGCATCGGCATTTCAGGCAATAGAACTCATCCGCAGCGCATTTACATTTTCGTCTGGCCTGCTTCTCATTGATAAAAGCAATTCCATCACTACCGTGAATGCGCTGGGGCCTCAAATCATCGATAACCGGCAAGCCATTCCTAATATAGTTTCGCACTGTGTTCTTATGCACGCCAAGGCATTCCGCGAATTCCTGAACAAGATAAGAATAATCCCGCTTGATCCGGCGCGTGTTGATGTGACGGGATTTTTTAGCCATCGGGATGCTCGATCAACTCGCGGATATCTTCCACCCGCCAGGCGGTGATCTTAGGGCCAAGCTTGACCGGCTTCGGATACCGCCCTTCTTTCACTCCAGCCCACCAATGAGACTTGCTGACAGGGTAGACTTTCAGGACATCAGGAAGGCGAACAAAGCCGACTTCAGGTAAAATTGAATCAAACATATAATCAAACTCCGTTTAACTAAATCCAGAGCGATATATCTTGATTTTTTTCGAGAATTGAACGTCGGAAGGGTTTCGTGAACGACGAAATAAAGGGTGACACCCATAAATTTTATCACGCTATTTCAAAGCGTTAATGGGTGACACCCTTCAGCTAGCCTAAAGCTATTCCCAAGGAGTATTGCCACCCTTTTTATCTTCCGGGCGTCTAAGAAAAGTTGCCATTAAATCGATCATCCGACCAGATTTCTCCCCCAGTCCGTCTGGCCAGTTTTGCTCCAGCCAATTTACAATTACTTTCTTGTCCGTCCGTTTCTCTGAAGACAATTCCAGAACTGCCGACGCCTCAAGCATGAACTGCATATAGGGTGGTATATAGGAAGGTAGAATATCGTCCAGTTCTTGGATTTCTGGCGTGTCAACAATCGGCCTATCCGCGAGGAAATCTTCAAACTGAGATTTGTTCACAAAAAAATACGCGGACGCTGTTCTATCGTATTCGGATTCTCTTCGACTGTATCCCTTAACGAAATCTGGTATCGAATTTTTACTTCTTAGATAGTCTTGTTCAATGGGCTTCTTTGAACCGAAATAACTGTTTATCGAAAATGCCTCCAACTCCGGTGTGGTCAGAAGCAAATTAATGAGCCTGCGGGCCGCATCAAATTGAGTTTGTTTGCCCCATTTTTCAGGTTGCTCTTTCTGAACCAATTCAATGGCGGCTTGTGGTACCCACAAACCATCCGGGCAGATTACTTGCGTCTGCTGCAGTTTAGTCTTTCTCGGATACTCTAAGGAATTTCTGTCCAAATGCTTTCCACCAGCTATTTAGCGCGAACACAGTCAGCCAATATTAGTGGAACATATTATTATTGGGTTTCTATAAGGTTGGCAAATTCCTATATAAATCTTGCAGTCTGAATGAGATGGCTGCCTACTATTTTTCGCCTCAGATGGGCGACAGATTGGGGGACCGGTACCTAAAAATAATACTTAATATATTGTTTTAATTGCATATTTTTTATCAAAATGGCGGAGGGAGGGGGATTCGAACCCCCGATACGGTTCCCCGTATACACACTTTCCAGGCGTGCGCCTTCAGCCACTCGGCCACCCCTCCGCAGGGGTGCGCCCTGTTTCACCGAAGGCGCGCGGCGAATATACTTGAGAAAGGCAAGAATGCAAGGGGTCAAACCCATCTTCGACAAATTTAGTAACATCCAAATGACAATGCAGTGAAGCCGACACAGAAACTTTGAACTCACCCCTGTTTCAACGTAGGATGCGCCCACTGATTAATGTATAGGAAGAAATCTTGATCATTGGACGTATCCTCGGCTGGATCCTGACCGGCAGTGCTTTTCTGGTGCTGGGCCATGATCTTCTACAATATATGGATAGTGAAGTCTGGCATTCCATCCTGCTCGGGGAACTCTGGTTCATGATCAACCCCGAAGGGTTGAACCTGACCCAAGCCATTATTCAGCGCTATATATCTCCGACGCTGTGGGATCCGGTGATCCTCAACCTTCTGCTGTGGCCCGCGTGGCTAGTCTTTCTGGTACCCGGTTTGTTGTTACTTGCACTCTTCCGGAAAAGACGGAAGATAGAAGGACGCTTTCTGTCCTCTTAGTCGTCTCCCATTTTAAGCGCGGCCAGAAAAGCTTCCTGCGGGATATCAACATTGCCGACGGAGCGCATCCGCTTCTTGCCCTTCTTCTGCTTTTCCAGAAGCTTTTTCTTGCGGGTGATATCGCCGCCGTAGCATTTCGCCGTCACATCTTTGCGCAGCGCTGAGATCGTTTCGCGCGCTACGACCTTGCCGCCAATGGCCGCCTGCAACGCTATCTTGAAGAGCTGGCGCGGGATCAGGTCTTTTAACCGCTCACACAGCTGACGGCCGCGCGCCTCCGCCTGGTCGCGATGCACAATCATGGCCAGTGCATCAACAGGCTCGGAATTCACAAGGATCG
>ERZ1740062.649-NODE-649-length-17041-cov-7.250088_pt1 | contig 17041 bp, 15 predicted proteins | sample MGYA00581741_ERZ1740062 | MGnify/ENA primary metagenome ERZ1740062 (study PRJEB43018, sample SAMN04849747) | marine metagenome | isolation source: floating plastic debris | place: Pacific Ocean | collected 2008-09-01 | study: EMG produced TPA metagenomics assembly...
GGGTGGCGCCGGTTTGGTTCCGCCTCCCCCCTCCCTCCCCCCGGGTGTCCTTCTTTATTCTCTCGCGTGCCCCCGCCTCCGCCGGCGCGCCCCCCGACCTTCAGGTTGTCGGCCGCGGCGATGATGTCCGCCTTTACCTTGGTGGCCGAGCGGATCGCCAGGCCGTCGTACTGGCCGATGCAGGCCTTCAACTCGTCCGGCGTCATGCCGGTCTTCACGTCCACGCCCACCCCGCGCTCGCGGAAGATCTCCGCCGCACGCGCGCTCAACTCGTCCGAAATCAAAACCTTGGGCATGTCTGTCTAAACCTCTCTCGGCGGCGCGCCAATTTCACCCAAGCCAATCGGGGGGGCGCATCCGCGTTTGCGAACTGATGGGATTGCTAAAGGAAGTGCCGGTCAGGCTGCCGCCTTCTCGGATTTCACCGCACCGTAAGCCCAGTCGAGCCAGGGCAGCAGCGCCGCCATGTCGGCGGGCTCCACCGTGGCCCCGCCCCACAGGCGCAGGCCCACCGGCGCATCGCGATAGCCGCCGATGTCGTAGGCGACGCCTTCCTCGTCCAGGATGGCGGCGACGCGCTTGGCCGTGGCGGCCTGGGCATCGCCGTCCAGCGAAAGGAACCAGGGATCGACGATCTTCAGGCAGATCGAGGTGCAGGAGCGCGTCTGCGGCGTCTCGGCCAGGAAGTCGGCCCAGTCGGAGGCCTCCACCCAGTCGGCGACCGCCTGCAGGCTGGCTTCGGCGCGCGCCTTCAGCGCCGGCAGGCCGCCGATCTCCTCGGCCCACTTCAGGCCGTCGAGGGCATCTTCCACCGCCAGCATGGAGGGGGTGTTGATGGTCTCGCCCTTGAACACGCCGTCGATCAGCTTGCCGCCCTTGGTGAGGCGGAAGATCTTCGGCAGCGGCCAGGCCGGGGTGTAGCTCTCCAGCCGTTCCACCGCGCGCGGGCTGAGCGCCAGCATGCCGTGGGCAGCCTCGCCGCCCAGCACCTTCTGCCAGGACCAGGTGACCACATCCAGCTTGTCCCACGGCAGGTCCATGGCGAAGGCCGCCGAGGTGGCATCGCAGATGGTCAGGCCGGCGCGGCTGGCCGGGATCCAGTCGCCGTCCGGCAGCCGCACGCCGGAAGTCGTGCCGTTCCAGGTGAACACCACGTCGCGCGAGAAATCCACCTGGCTGAGATCGGGTAGCGCGCCATAGCCGGCCTTGAGGAGGCGCAGATTGTCCAGTTTCAGTTGCTTGGACACATCGCTCGCCCAGCCCTCGCCGAAGCTCTCCCAGGACAGCACGTCGACGCCGCGCCGGCCCAGCAGGGACCACAGCGCCATCTCCACCGCGCCGGTGTCGGAGGCCGGCACGATGCCCAGGCGGTAGTCGTCGGGCATGCCCAGCAGCGACTTGGACCGCTCGATCACCTCGGCCAGCTTGGCCTTGCCGATCTTGGCCCTGTGCGATCGCCCCAGCGCCGCCTCGCCAAGACCGCCCAGGGACCACCCCGGGCGCTTCGCGCAGGGGCCTGAGGAAAAGCAAGGGTTCCCTGGCCGGTTGGCCGGGCGGACGGCGTTCATAAGGCTGCTCCTTGGCAAGTCGGTACACATGAGGGTCTGACGGCGGAGGTCTGTCGATTGCCCCCGCGAAAAGCGGCAAACGCCCCTGGTCTTTAAAACATTCCAGGACGCGCGCGGGCGGATACTAGCACCGTGCTGCACCGCGTCAATTATTGATCCGCCGCTTTTCGGCGCCAAAGCGTCGCAGTTGGAGAACTTGACCGGAAGGCCAGGAATCAGCGGGCCCGCCCTCGCCCCCTTAGCCCGGAAGAGCATCGCCGGCGCCTGTACAGGCCGCGTCAAAGCGATCACTCTGGTTTTGTCCCCCTCCCCGGAAACATCAGCCCACGCCGCCATGACCGACCCCCATCCCCTCGCTGACCGGCGCCTGCAGAAGGCGCTGCTCTTCACTGCCTTCCTGGTGGCGGGCGAGGTGCTGCTGATCACCGGCTCGGCGGGCTTCTTCCGGGCGATGAACGGCGACATTCCCGCCGACCTGCTGACCGGCCTGCTGCCCGATCCCGCCGATCCCGCACTGCGCGCCGAGGCCCTGCACGGGCGCCTTGCCTGGATCGTCAGCGTGGTGGTCGCCCTCTTCGCCTCGGTCGGCGCCACCTTGCTGGCGGTCACCAAGATCCTGAAGGAGGCGCCGCCGCTGCGCGGCTGGCTGCTGATCGCCGTCGCTGTCCTCGCCCTGGTGACGGCCTATGTGGCGAGCCTGTCGGATGTCTCTCGCGAGATCCTGCAGCGGCCGGTACTGGAGCCGACCCTGGGCAGCTTCGCCGTCGGCGGCATCGACATCGCCGGCAGTTTCGCGAAAATCCGCCAGTTGGTGAACGCCCTCTTCTCCGCCGCCACCGTCGCCCTGGTCGTGGCGCTGGCCGCCCGCGCCGCCGTCGGGCCGACCCAGGCGGCGATGCAGGGGGAGGCATTGAACCTGCGCGAGCGTTTCGCCGATCTCCACGAACTGCTGCTGGGCGCCGCGGCGGTGCTGATCTCCATCGTCGTCACCATGGCCGCCTGGCTCACCTGGCCGACGGCGGGCCTCGCCGACGACTCCGCCGCCTTCGGGCTGATCATGCACCTGGCCCGTGGCATCGGACTTTACTGGGGCACCGTCTTCTCGCTCTGCCTCGTCCTGGCCTACCTGCCCTGCGTCGCCTACCTGAAGCAGCTGGCCGCCGGCGATGCCGCGGCCCTTGCCGAGGCCGGGAACGGCGGCAAGCAGATCAAACTGGTTCAGGATGTGGTGGCCCTGCTCAGCCCCTTCGTCTCGGCGCTGATCCCGGTGTTTCTGATCTAAGCGGCCTTCCTGGCGAAGATATGGATGGCGGTGAAGGTCATCACCGTCTCGCCGTGCTGGTTGGTGACGTCGTAATCCATCATCAGGGTGCCGCGGTCGGGCTTGGAGCGCGAGGGGCGCTTCTCCTTGACCGTGCCCTTTACCTTGACGGTGTCGCCGGGGCGCACCGGCCTGAGCCAACGCAGTTCGTCGAGGCCGGGCGAACCCATGGAGCAGGCGTTGATCACCTTCTCCTGGTAGAACAGGCGGAAGGCGACGCAAAGCGTCTGAAAGCCGGAAGCGATGAGGCCGTTGAACGGCCCATCGGCGGCGGCTTCCTTGTCCAGGTGGAAGGGCTGCGGATCGTAGAGCAGCGCGAAGTCGAGGATCTGCGACTCGCTGAGCGTCGCCCCCTTGCTCTGGAAGGTCTGGCCCGGCTCGAAGTCGTCGAAGTAAAGCGCCTGCACCGTCTCGTGCCCCTGCTGCTGTTGTCGGAGGAAAAAGTCTCAGGCCGGCGCGGTAGCGGCCAGCTCGCAGGTCATGCGGCGCACACCATCCGGCGCGTCGCCCTTGTCGACCTCGCGGAAGCCGAGATCAGCATAGAGCGCCTGCGCCGCCGCCATGAAATCGACCGTCTCCAGCACGATGCGCCGGTGGCCGGCGGCTCTTGCCCCTTCCACCACGGCCTCCATAAGGCGGCGGCCGAGCCCGAGGCCGCGATGGGCCGGACGCACCCACAGCCGCTTCACCTCGCAAGCGCCCTCGCCTTCCGTGCCGTTCAGCGCCCAGAGGCCGACGATGCCGGCAACCTCCCCATCGACCCGCGCCAGCCACAGGCCGCCGGTGGGCGGCGCATAGCGCCCGGGCAGGCTGGCCAGTTCATCCTCGAAGGCCTGGAGGCAGTAGTCGACCTTGAGCCAGTCCGCGTATTCCCGGAACAGGCTGCGCACCGTCTCCATCTCCGCGGGAGCGGCGGGCGTGATCTGGACCGCCGCCATCAGTAAGGCTCCCCGCTCTTTTTGGTGAAACGCCGCTTGCCGTGATGGGCACTGGTCAGGAACAGATCGATGTCGGGATAGGTCACTTCATCGTCCAGCGAGCGGCTGCCGACCTCCAGGTAGACCGCCCAGCCCTCCCCCTCGTTCACCACGTGGTGGCCGTCGCCCTTGCCGCTGGGAAAGCCCGCCGCCATACCGGGCTTCAAGGTCTGCCTGCCCTCGTCGGTAATGAGGGTCAGTGTTCCCTCCAGCACGTAGACGAACTCGTCCTCGTGGCTGTGCCAGTGGCGCTGCGACGACGGCGCGCCGGGCGGCAGGCGCACCAGGTTCACGCCGAAGTCGTCCAGGCCCAGCGCATCGCCCAGCGCGCGCTTCTCCCGCTCGCCGCAGGCGCTGCCCCAGGGCTCGGGATAGGACGACCCTTTGCGCGGCTCGATGCTCATGGGATCGAGCGCGGGAATCTTGGGGGGCTTGGTCATGCCGTCTGCTCCTCGGACTGCGGAAAAACCGGACGGCAGTCTACACGCGGATCCGGCCTTCGAGATAGGGGGTGACGGTGCCGGAGATCAGCGTGCGGTCGCCCTTGTCCTCCACGGTGAGGTCGCCGCCGCGCGCCGAGATCTGCCGCGCTTCCAGCCTGGCCTTGCCGAGGCGCGCCGACCAGAAGGGAGTCAGCACGCAGTGCGCCGAGCCGGTTACCGGATCCTCGGGAATCCCGGCATGGGGCGCGAAGTAGCGCGAGACGAAATCCACCTTGTCGCCCGGCGCGGTGACGATCAGGCCATCGCCCGGCAAGATGGCGACCTTCGCCAGATCCGGCGCGGCGGCGCGCACCTCGGCTTCGCTGGCCAGCGAGGCCATCAGCTTGCCGCCGTCCACCTTGGGCGCTTTCAAAACCGCCTGCGGAACAATGCCGAGCGCCGCGGCCACGGCGCCCTTGTCGTCGAAGGTCACCGGCGCTTCGCTCGGGAAATCCAGGGTGAAGATGACGCCGGCCCGGGTCACCGTCAGCGGCCCGCTGGCCGACTGAAAAACGATCTTCCCGACGCCGGGCTCGATGTGCTGGGCAATCACATAGGCGCTGGCCAGCGTCGCATGGCCGCAGAGCTCGACCTCCATGGTCGGCGTGAACCAGCGCAGGCGGTAGCCACCCTCTTCGGCCACGAAGTAGGCCGTCTCCGACAGATTGTTCTCCGCCGCGATGGCCTGCAGCAGCTCGTCCGGCAGCCAGGCTTCCAGCGGGCAGACCGCCGCCGGATTGCCGCCGAAGGGCCGGTCGGTGAAGGCGTCGACCTGATAAAGGGTGATTTCCGTCACGCGTCTTCTCCTCGTACCGCCTAGTCCTTGTACCGCCGGCCCTAGTACCGCCAGCCCTAGTACCGCCAGAACGGCTTTTCCGCCTCGCGCAGCGCGTCCTCCCGGGTGATGCCGATATCCATCAGCTGCCCCGCCGTCATGCTTTGCAGGGCATCGCGGTCCCTCAGGCGCTTCTGCCAGAGCACCAGGATCTCGGCCAGGCCCAGGACCGCCCGCGCCACCAGGTTGTCAGCGCGGCCGCCAGCCTTCCAGCCGCCCGGCGCCCGCCCGGACAGGGGGGACAGGGGCGATGCCGGCGTTATTGGCGCCCGGCCAGCTCTCGAAATTGTACCCATGACTTCCTCCATTTCGTCAGAATTGTATCGATCACCTCCTGAGCATTGTATTTATTGTTGCGCGCGAATTGGGTCAATTGTATTATTGTCCCCATGACAAATTGGACTCCCTCCCTGGAAAAGGCCGCCGGTCCCCGCTATCTGGCCATCGCCGAGGCCCTGGCCCGCGATATCGGCGCCGGGCGCCTGAAAGCCGGCGACCGCCTGCCCACCCACCGCGACCTCGCCTGGCACCTGGGGGTCACCGTCGGCACCGTCAGCCGCGCCTATGCCGAGGCGGAACGGCGCGGCCTGACCTCCGGGGAGGTCGGCCGCGGCACCTTCGTGAACGTGCCGGCGATGACGGACCAGCTGCACCGCTGGCACGACGCGCCGCCCGGCACCATCCACCTGCGCTCGGCACCGCCGATGCCCTGCCCCGAGGAAGCCGCCATCGCCGAGGTCATGGCCCGGGTTGCCGCCAGCCCCCGGGCGATGGAAATGATGAGCTACCAGCCCCAGCGCGGCCTGCCGGAGCACCGCGAGGCCGGCGCCCTGTGGATCAGCCGCCCGGGCTACACGGTCGACGCCGACCAGATCACCGTCAGCTCCGGCGCCCATCATGGCGTGATGGTGGTGCTGGCGGCGGTGACGCGGCCGGGCGACCACATCGTCTCCGACTCGCTGACCTATCCCGGAATCCGCAGCCTGGCGCGCCTGCTCGGCCTGCGCCTCGACGGCCTGGAGCGCGATGCCGACGGCCCCCTGCCGGATGCCTTCGAGGAGGCCTGCCGCACCCACGACGTGAAGGCGATCTACCTCTGCCCGAACCAGCACAACCCGACCAGCCTGACCATGCCGGAGCAACGCCGCCGCGAGCTCGCGGAGATCGCGCGGCGGCATGAGGTGGCGGTGATCGAGGACGATACCTTCGGCTTTCTCGACGGCGAGGAACCCGCCCCCATCGCCGCCCATGTGCCGGAACTCGGCTTCTACATCGCCGGTGTGTCGAAGACGGTATCGCCCGGTCTGCGCAACGGCTACGTGGTGGCACCCGAGCGCGCGCTGACTCGCGTCAGCAGCGCGGTGCACAGCTCCTGCTGGATGGCCTGCCCGCTGACCGCGGAGATCGCCGCCGAGCTGATCCGCAGCGGCGTCGCTCGCCAGGTCGCCGCCGGCCGCAAGCGCGAGGCCGCCGCGCGCAGCGCGCTGGCACGCGAGGCCTTTGCCGGCGCCGACTTCGACTGCTCGCCCGGCGCCAACTTCCTGTGGCTGCGCCTGCCGGAGCCCTGGCGCTCCAGCGAGTTCGCTGCCGAGGCCGAGCGCCGCAGTGTGCTGGTGACGCCCAGCGATCCCTTTATGGTCGGCCGCCGCGAAAGCGCACCGGCGGTGCGCGTCTGCTTCGGCCCGCCGCGCGACCGCGACGAGCTGCGCCGCGGCCTCGGCATCCTCGCCGATCAGCTCCGCGAAGGTCCGACCTACACCTTCAGCAACGTGGTGTGAGGCAGCAACGTGGTGTGAGGCAGCAACGTGGTGTAGCGATTCCATCGGCCAGACGCAGTGCACCCCCGGGGCGGACCTCCGGGGGTGCACTGGACTGACGGGCTTTGGGGGCCGAGCCCCCTGCAGCCTTATCCGATGGCCGCGTTGTCGGACCGCTTGATGGCGACGATCGACGAGCGGGGCAGCGCACCGCCGCCGTCGGGCCAAGCACCGCCCGGATGCTGAATACCGACGAACATGGTGCGGTTGTCGGCGGACCAGCACAGCCCGGTCACCTCGCTGCCGTTCGGGCCGGTCATGAAACGCACGATCTCGCCGGTCCTGGGATCACCGACCAGCATCTGGTTGTTGCCCATGCCGGCGTAGTCGCCCTCGTTGCTGTCATCGCCGTCAGTCTGGATCCAGACCATACCCTTGGTGTCGAAGGCCATGCCGTCGGGCGAGTTGAACAGATTGCCTGCATTGATGTTCTGCGAACCCGCATAGGCATCTTTGTGAACCGTCGGGTTGCCCGCCATCACGTAGAGGTCCCACTTGAAAGCGCTCGCGCCGTGGTCCTCGCCGTTCGGATACCAGCGCACAATCTGGCCGTAGTTGTTGGCCGCGCGCGGGTTCGGACCGCCGACCGGCGTATCGTCGCCACCGGCGTTCGTCTTCTTGCCGCGGTTCTTGTTGTTGGTCAGGCAGCAATAGGCCTCGACCGCCAACGGATTGGCGGAGACCCATTCCGGACGGTCCATGGTGGTGGCACCCACCTTGGAAGCCGCCATACGGGCAAAGATCAGCATCTCGGCGCGTTCCATGCCCGTGGTTTCCGGCGTCAGCGCAACCCACTCGCCGGTCTGGTCGTCGTTGAACTTCGCGACGAACAGCGTACCGTCATCCAGCAACCCCTCGGTCGGGCCGCCCGGCGTGTAAGTGCCGTTGGAGACGAACTTGTAGAGAAACTCGCCCCGCTCGTCGTCGCCCATGTAGACGACAACGCGGCCGTCGGCGGCCAGCACCACCTCTGCGTTCTCGTGCTTGAAGCGGCCAAGGGCGGTGCGCTTCACCGGCGTGCTCGCCGGGTCGGTCGGATCGATCTCGACGATCCAGCCCGCGCGGTGCGGCTCGTTCGGGTTCTTCGAAGTGTCGAAGCGCGGATCGAACTTCTCGTAGCCGTAACGGGTTTCGGTGCCAACCCCGTAGCGCTTGTAGCCTTGCTGCACCTCGGCCGGCAGTTGGTCGTGGCTGCTCGCGGTGCTTCCGAAATAGGAATTGAAGTTCTCTTCGCAGGTCAGGTAGGTGCCCCAGGGGGTCTTGCCTGAGCCGCAGTTGTTGAAGGTGCCGAGGCTGGCGGTACCCGAGGCGTCAGCGTCGGTCTGCAGCAACCGGTGACCGGCGGCCGGCCCGGAAATCTTCATCGGCGTGTTGTGATGGATCCGGCGGTTGTAGGGGCTGTTCTTCACGATGGCCCAACCATCGGATCCTTCGGCAATCTCGATCACCGAAACACCCTGCAGGTTCTGCAGCTTGCGCACGTCGTCGGCGCTCTGAGCCTTCCCGCCCTCGTTCTGCGGCAGGTTGACCTTCGTGTTCACGTATTCGTGGTTTACCGCCAGCAGCTGGCGGCCGTCGTGGACGAAAGTCTCCATACCGTCGGTGTTCTCACCGAACACCTTGTCAGAGGCCGCCAGGGTGACGCCCTTCCCGGCGTCGAAGGGGTCCACGCCGTCAAAATAGGAGTCGCCCCAACGGGCCAGGACTTTCCACTCATAGCCGTCCGGCACATGAACGGTGCCATCCGTGAAGGCCTTGACCGGCGTGAAGGCAAAGGACGGCTCGGCGGCCAGCGCCCTGGTGGAAACGCCGCCCAGAAGGCCGGCGCCCATCGCCGCGGCGCCGGAGCCGAACACCAGGGCACCGCCCAGGAAACCCCGGCGGGAAATGGCGCGCTCGACAACGCGGTCGAAATCGTTCTCTTCAGGGCGGGGGAAATGCAGCTCATCCCATTCGTCGGCGGAGACTGCATGCGGCTGTTTGTCGTTCACTGATCGCTCCTTCGTTGTGTTTTGGCGCCACATTACTGGCGCTTGTTGACAGTTTCATGAAGGCGACGTGACGATCGCTCAAGCGATCAACAGCCCGGTGAAGTCCCCCGTCGGTGCCGGCTCTACTCGCCCGTTTGGGCCAGCGGCTGCGGGCTGGCTTTCGCGGCCTTGAGGGCATCGCTGGGCGATTCGCCGAAGTGCTGCCGGTACAGCTTGGCGAAGTGCCCGACGCTGGCGAACCCGCTGGCGTAGGCGACCTGCGCGACTGTGGCGGCCCGGCCCCGGCGGATCAGGTCCCGGGCGTGGTCCAGGCGAACGGCGCGGATCAGGGCGGCCGGCGACAGGCCGCAGTCCTCCTTCAGGCGGCGTCCGAGAGTCTTTTCGCTCATGCCCAAAAGGGTCGCCAGTTGGCGGCTGCCGAAAACCTCCTCGCTCATGTTTTCGCGAACCTTCTCGCCCGCGGCCTCTGTAAAGGGCGGCCAACCGAGCGGGGTGCGCTGGTCCTGCTTCTGGTCGCGCAGGCTCGCCTCCAACGCTTCGATCCGCTCGCCGCTCGCCTGCAGCGCTGCGGCGTGAGCATCGACGGTCCGGCGCGCCGCCGCCGCATCCCGCAGCGCCGCCTGCCTTTGCACCCGGATCGACTTCATCATGATCGAGATAGCCAGTGCCATGAACGCCACCTCGCCCAGAATGGCGAAGTAAAAGGCCCAGTCCGTCGGCTGCGCCAGCACGAGATCGAAGGCGGATTCCGCCGCGGCGATGGAGATCGGATTGTAAAAGAAATAGAAGGCGGCGAAGAGGCCCAGGGTAAGCGAGAGCAGCGATCCCAGGATCGGCTTCGCCTGCGGCAGCCCTTCACGCAGCTTCAACAGGCAAATGCCAAGCAGGACGATCGGACAGCAGAAGTAGGCGAGGTGCAGCGGCTCGGCCCAGTGCCAGGGGTCGAAGACGGCAAGGGCCCCGGCGGCAAGCGTTGCCGCCGACAGCGCCGAGAGCAGGCCGCGCCGCCACCGCGTGTCCGCGTCGACCTCCAGCAGGATGCGGCAGTACTGGATGTTGGCGAACACGGCCAGGGCGGCCCAGAAGTCCGCCGCGCGCATCAGGACCGTCACCGGCAGGGTGGAACCGACGATCTGGCTGAACCAGCCGTCGAAGAAAAAGGGATAGCCGAACTGGCAGAACATGTAGAGCAGGTAGTACTTGAAGAAGCGCGGGTCGATGTGACGGAACAGAATGACACTGATCAGGGCGATGGCCGTGACGAAGCCCAGGAAGACCGCCGACATCGCCATCGACAGCGCCGACCACGTCAGGAACAGGTCCGCCGGCCCGACAAGCGGCGTCACCGAGGGGTTGAAGGTGCCCGAGAGCCGCAGGTAGTAGGTCTTCTCCTGGCCGGGGGCGACGTCCAGCGCGAGGACGGTCTTCACCGGAACGCCCAGGCGCTGATCCGGCGGAACGGTCCGCCCCTTCCGCAGCAGCGGGACAACCGCCGCGCCGCGTTGTTCGTAAAGGGTCACCTCATCGAAGATGGTCTCGGCGAAGGCGACGGCCCAGGTGCCCTGGAGGGCGCCGTTTGCCGAAATCCCGCCGCCCTGCCCGGGCCTGGCGGCGGTGAAACGCAGCCAAAGCGCCTCGCCGGGCTCCGGTGCCGGGAAGATGCCGTCGCAAGGGCCCGGCCGGAAGTCCTGCGCCGCAATGCCTGCCGCGCCGACGCTGCCGTCGGGGTTGCGGAAGAAATCCGCCGCCAGCGACCGCACCCGGCCTTCCGAGGAAGGCGAGAGCAGGTTTATGGCGGTCCTGCCGGATTCCGCACAGGCCGGCGCCGCCCCCTCGGCAACGGCGCGCGGCACCGGAAGAGCCATCAGAAGCAGAACGGCCAGAAGGAAGCTGAATGGTCGGCGGCGCAAATGAACCATCGGCTGAAAATTTACCCCGATAACCTGACCGGGCAAGCGGACTTTGGCGTTAACGTGATGCACGATTTTCGGACAATCTTGCCCGCAAATCGGACAATCCCCTGATTTTCCGTTCAAATTTTCCTGCAGATCACACCGACGAGGTCGCCCCGCCGGACGCCGACTTGGCTGCGCCTAGCGCACCCACTCGATCAGCAGCGGCACCAGGAAAGCGGTGACGAGGCCGTTGAGGCCCATGGCGACGCCGGCGAAGGTGCCGGCGACCTCGCTGACATGGAAAGCCCGCGCGGTGCCGATGCCGTGCGCCGCCACCCCCGCCGCGAAGCCGCGCGCCCGCCAGTCGCGGATGCCCAGAACATTCAGCACCGGCGTCGCCAGCATGGCCCCCAGGATACCGGTCAGGATCACCAGCACCGCGGTCAGCGACGGCAGGCCGCCGATGCGCTCCGAGATGCCCATGGCAATCGGCGTGGTGACCGACTTCGGCGCCAGCGAGGCCAGGGTCTCGAAGCTGGCGCCGAGCAGCGCCGCCGTTCCGACCGCCGTGCCCACCGCGGTCACCGCCCCGGCGAGCAGCGCCACCAGCATCGGCAGCAGCACCGCGCGCACCTTGCCGAAGTGGCTGTACAGCGGCACCGCCAGCGCGATGGTCGCCGGGCCCAGCAGGAAGTGCACGAACTGCGCGCCCTCGAAATAGGTCTGGTAGTCGGTGCCGGTGGCGGTGAGCAGCGCGGCCAGCAGCACGACGGCGATGGCGACGGGATTGAGCAGCGGGTTCAACCTCGCGCGCTCGTAGATCCACTGCGCCAGCACGTAGGCCGCCAGCGTCACCGTCAGCCAAAGCAGCGGGCCGGTGCGCAGGTAAACCCAGATATCGGAGATCTCGGCGATCATCCGCGATCGCCCGTTCCGCCGCCGGCCTCGTCGTCCAGCTTCATCAGGCGGATCATGCCGCGCATCACCACCGCAGTGACCACGATGGTGGAGACGGAACTGACCAGCAGCGCCGCGGCGATGGCCAGCCATTCCGCCTCGATACGCGCCAGGTGCTGCAGCACGCCGACGCCGGCCGGCACGAACAGCAAAGACAAATGCCTCAGCAGGCCGCCGGCGGTGGTGTCGAGGCTCGCCGGCACGCTGCCCTTGGCGGCCAGCAGCGCCAGCATCAGGACCAGGCCCAGCACCGGACCCGGCACCGGCAGATCGAGAAGCCGCACCGCGGCCTCGCCGGTCAGCTGGCAGAGCAACAGGGCGGTCAGCGCCGCGAGCATCGCTCTCCCCTGCCCCGCGGGGATCGCACGGCGCGCCGGTCAGCCACGCTGCTCGATGGTCTGGCAGATATCGCCGACCACCTGATCGACCAGGGCTTCGTCCTCGCCCTCGGCCATCACGCGGATCAGCGGCTCGGTGCCGGACTTGCGGATGACCAGCCGCCCGGCGGCTCCCAGGCGGGTCTCGCCGTCGCGAATCGCCGCCAGCACCCGGTCGTCCTCCAGCGGCGCGCCGCCGTTGAAGCGCACGTTGCGCAGCAGCTGCGGCAAGGGCTCGAACAGCCGCGTGACCTCGCTGGCCGCCTTGCCGGACTGCACCACGCCCGCCAGCACCTGCAGCGCGGCGATCAGGCCGTCGCCGGTGGTGGCAAAGTCGGTCAGGACGATATGGCCCGACTGCTCGCCGCCGACGTTGAAGCCGCCGCTGCGCATCTTCTCGACCACATAGCGGTCGCCGACCGGCGTGCGCACCAGGCCGAGGCCGAGCCCGCTCAGATAGCGCTCCAGCCCCAGGTTCGACATCACCGTGGAAACCACTGCCCCGCCGGTCAGGCGATCGTTCTGCAGCCAGGCGCGCGCCACCAGCGCCATGACCTGGTCGCCGTCGACGATGGTGCCCTTCTGGTCGGCCAGGATGACGCGGTCGGCGTCGCCGTCCAGGGCGATGCCGATGTCGGCGCCGTGGGTCACCACGGCCTCCTGCATGCGCGCCGGCGCGGTGGCGCCACAGCGCTGGTTGATGTTGAAGCCGTCGGGATAGACGCCGACCGGCACCACCTCGGCGCCCAGTTCATACAGCACCTTCGGCGCCACGCGGTAGGCGGCGCCGTTGGCACAGTCGACCACCACCTTCAGGCCGTCCAGGCGCAGGCCGCGCGGGAAGCTGCTCTTGACGAATTCGATGTAGCGGCCGTGCCCGCTCTCATCCAGGCGCTGGGCGCGGCCCAGCTGATGGGCCGGCGCGACTTCCAGGGCCCCATTGTCGATGCGCGCCTCGATCTCCAGTTCGACCTCGTCGGACAGCTTGAAGCCGTCCGGGCCGAACAGCTTGATGCCGTTGTCCTCGTAAGGATTGTGCGAGGCCGAGATCATCACGCCGAGGTCGGCCCGCAGGGAGCGGGTCAGCATGCCGACCGCCGGTGGCGGCAGCGGCCCCAGCATCACCACGTCCATGCCGACGGAGACGAAGCCGGCGGCCATGGCCGGCTCCAGCATATAGCCGGACAGGCGTGTGTCCTTGCCGATCACCACGGTGTGGCGGTGGTCGCCGCGCATGAACTGGCGGCCGGCGGCCTTGGCGACGGCCAGGGCGGTTTCGGCGGTGATCGGCTCCACGTTGGCGGTGCCGCGAATGCCGTCGGTTCCGAAAAGCTTGCGTGTCATCTGAAAATCCCGGTTCAGCCTTGCCGCTTCCCCCCGGGAACACGGCAATTCTCTTATAGCAGAGCGCCGGCGCGATGCCGACCGTACCCTTAAAGAAGAGCCCCCCGGGCACTGTCCGCCGGGCTGTCGAAATCGTCCGCCGGCGAGGGCACGCCAGCGGCGGCCTGCCACACGGCGACGGCTTGGCAGGTCTCCGCCACGTCATGCACCCGCAGGATCTGCACGCCGCGCTGCAAGCCGAACAGCGCCGCCGCCAGGGAGCCGCCGAGACGCTGTTTGGGGGCGTTGCCTTGGGACGACAGCTTGGCGATGAAGCTCTTGCGGCTGGCCCCCAGCAGCACCGCGGTGCCGAGGCCCTGAAACAGCGCCAGTTGCTCGAAGAGCTGCAGGTTATGGGCCAGGGTCTTGCCGAAGCCGATGCCCGGGTCGATCACCACCCGGCCCCGGTCGATGCCGGCCGCTGCGCAGGCCTCCAGCCGCCGGGCAAGGTAGCGGTAGATGTCCAGCGCCGCGGAATCGTAGCTCGGGTTGGCCTGCATGGTCTGCGGCTCGCCCTGCATGTGCATCAGGATCACCGGCACGCCGCTCTCCGCCGCCACGGCGAGGCTGTCGGGATCGCCCTCCAGGGCTGTCACGTCGTTGATGACGGCCGCTCCGGCGGCCACGGCGTCGCGCATGACCGCCGCGTGGCGGGTGTCGATGGAGACGATGGCACCGGCCTTGGCGAGCGCCTCGACCACCGGCAGCACCCGGGCGCGCTCCTCCTCCAGGCTGACCGGCTGCGAGCCGGGCCGGGTCGACTCGCCACCGACGTCCAGGATGTCGGCCCCGGCCGCCAGCATGGCGAGGCCGTCGCGCACGGCAATCTCCGGGTCGGCGCGGTCGCCGCCGTCGGAGAAGGAATCCGGTGTCACGTTGAGAATGCCCATGATGCGCGGGCGGTCGAGCGTCAGGCCGGCCAGCGGCGCGCGCGGCGCCGCAAGGCGTGCCAGCAGGGCCGCCGTCAGGGCGCCCTGACCGCGCCGGCGAGCCTCGGCCCAGGGGGCCACGTCCGCCAGCGGCAGGACTGCCCGGCTGGCGCCAAGGGCGGTGCGCCAGATCGCCTCGCAGTGGCTGAAATGCAAGGGGCCGCCGGCCAGGCACAGCAGGTGCTCGGCGCCTTCGTCGATTTCCGCCGGTCCGCGCAGGCCGACCGGCCTCAGGGTCAATTCACCAGTCATCGCCTCTGCTTATATCCGCGCCGTGCCGCGATGGGAACGCCGTTCAGGACGCCTGGGCCGGAATGCAAAAGGCCCCCGCCACGGCGGGGGCCCCTGCAGTTCAAATCCCGGTGCCCCGGTGTCGGTGCCCCGGTGTCAGTACCCGGTGTCGATATCCGGTGTCAGCTACCCGGCTGGGGTTCCGGCTCCAGGCCGCCCGGCGTCTCGCCGCTGTCCTTGCCCTTGGTGGCCTTGCCGCTGGAGGGCACCGACGAGCGGCGTCCGGTCGGCCCGGTATCGCTCTCGTCGCCGCGGTCGATGCTGCCGCCGTCGAGGATGGTCCGCACCTCGCCGCCGGACAGCGTCTCGAACTCGAGCAGCGCCTTGGTGACCTTGTGGAGATCCTCCAGGTGGTCGGTCAGGACCTGGCGGGCCTTGGCCTCGGCTTCCTCGATGATGCGGCGGATTTCCTCGTCGATCAGCTTGGCCGTGGCACCGGAAATGGTCTGGCTGCGCGACACCGAATGGCCCAGGAAGACCTCTTCCTGATTGTCGACGTAGCGCAGGCGGCCGAGCTTGTCGCTCATGCCCCATTCGGTGACCATGCGGCGGGCCATGTTGGTGGCCTGCTGGATGTCGTTGCTGGCGCCGGTGGAAACGTTCTCCAGGCCGTAGATCAGTTCCTCGGCCATGCGACCGCCGAACATCATCGCCAGCTTGGCCACGATCTCCTTGAACTTCAGGCTGTAGCGGTCGGATTCCGGCAGGTTCATGGTGACGCCCAGGGCGCGGCCGCGCGGAATGATGGTCACCTTGTGCAGCGGGTCGTTGCCCGGCACGAACAGGCCGACCAGAGCGTGACCGGCCTCGTGATAGGCGGTCATCTCCTTTTCCTCTTCGCTCATGACCATGGAGCGGCGCTCCGCCCCCATCATGACCTTGTCCTTGGCGCTCTCGAAGTCGGCCATGGTGACGACGCGCTTGTTGGCACGGGCGGCCAGCAGGGCGGCCTCGTTCACCAGGTTGGCAAGATCGGCACCGGAAAAGCCCGGGGTGCCGCGCGAGATGGTCTTGGCGTCCACGTCGGGGCCCAGCGGCACCTTGCGCATGTGCACCTTCAGGATCTTCTCGCGGCCGACGATGTCGGGGTTCGGCACCACCACCTGGCGGTCGAAGCGGCCCGGACGCAGCAGCGCCGGGTCCAGCACGTCCGGCCGGTTGGTCGCAGCGATCAGAATGACACCCTCGTTGGCCTCGAAGCCGTCCATCTCGACCAGCAGCTGGTTCAGGGTCTGCTCGCGCTCGTCGTTGCCGCCGCCCAGGCCGGCGCCGCGATGACGGCCGACCGCGTCGATTTCGTCGACGAAGATGATGCAGGGGGCGTTCTTCTTGCCCTGCTCGAACATGTCGCGCACGCGGCTGGCGCCGACGCCGACGAACATCTCGACGAAGTCGGAACCGGAAATGGTGAAGAAGGGCACGTTGGCCTCGCCGGCGATGGCGCGGGCCAGCAGGGTCTTACCGGTACCCGGCGGGCCCACCAGCAGGCAGCCCTTGGGGATCTTGCCGCCCAGGCGCTGGAACTTCTGGGGATCGCGCAGGAATTCGACGACCTCCTCCAGTTCCTGCTTGGCCTCATCGATGCCGGCGACGTCGTCGAAGGTGATCCGGCCAACCTTCTCGGTCAGCAGGCGGGCCTTGGACTTGCCGAAGCCCATGGCCTTGCCGCCGCCGCCCTGCATCTGGCGCATGAAGAAGATCCACACGCCGATCAGCAGCAGCATGGGCAGCCAGGAGATCAGCACGCTGGACAGGAAGGAGTTGTTCTCCACCGGCTTCACGGTGAAGTTCACGCCGTTGGCGCGCAGCGCCGGCACCAGACCGTCCAGGTTGTCTGTGGCGCGCGTCGAGAAGGGGCTGCCCCGGCTGTCGGTGCCCACGATGTCGGCGCCCTGGATGGTCACGTTGGCGACCTGACCGTTCTGGACGTTATCCAGGAAGGTCGAATAGGGGATTTCCGTTTGCGGGCCCCTGCTCATGTCGTTCTGGAAGAAGCTGAACAGAGCAAACAGCAGCAGAACGATGATGATCCAGAGCGCTGCGTTCCGGCTGAAATTCACGGTCTGATCCCCTGTTGAACGTCCAGACGCCACGGCATGCCACGGAGGGTCTCACGGCGGGCGCCCAGGCGGCCGCGGCGGCTGCCTGACCTATGAAGATAATGCGCCTTGCAGTCTAAACAACCGTAAAAGCGGGGTTGGCTAACCCGTGTGTGGGG
>ERZ1740062.650-NODE-650-length-16997-cov-25.704521_pt1 | contig 16997 bp, 14 predicted proteins | sample MGYA00581741_ERZ1740062 | MGnify/ENA primary metagenome ERZ1740062 (study PRJEB43018, sample SAMN04849747) | marine metagenome | isolation source: floating plastic debris | place: Pacific Ocean | collected 2008-09-01 | study: EMG produced TPA metagenomics...
TTTTGTGTTTTTGACTTACTACTACAGCATAACCTCAAAATTGCGATTGTTCTTTTATGATTGTTCAATGGTTCGGGTTTGTCGAACAATTAGCATATCTATTAGTACTGCATTACTGGTAAACAGCTTTTACTGTGAAGTTTCGTTACAGTTTTTGAAAGTTTCATTTTGAAACATCATTGTAATTTCTGATGGTAATTTCGCAATTATGCTGCAACTTCCTATAGTGAATTTCAATCTTATTATCAAACTTGCTTATGGAATTCTCAGTTTCTGGCGTGAATTTCTATGGTTTAATTTTTGACGAAATTTGTTTGGAGTGCTTCGATTATCTCACCCGTTTTAGCAATGGGAAGAAAAAAAGGTTTGTGGGCGATCGGGTTGGTTCCCTACTCTCTACTCCCTACTCCTCATCTCCTCCTCTTCTGCAAATGCGGATTGCTGCATTAAATCAATTTGATTGCGAACTTTCTTTACTAGCTCTTCAACTTCAGAAAATGCATAATCAACTTCACCAATATCAAATGTTGATGCAAATACCTCATCATCACTAAAACTTTCTATTTTTAATTGAAGTTTATTAGTTAAACTTTTTATTTTTTCAAGTGCTAATTGATTTTCATCTTTATCCATTACTATCACTCCCTATTCCCCTTTTCAAGTGCTTTATCTTCCCTAGCTAATCGTAATATTTGCTCACTCGCAATCACCTTGGTAGATAATTCCTTGACATAACTTATATTCTCATCAACTAGAACAATTTGATAGCTTCTTTAACCGAACCCCTACCGCGATTGTGGTGATACTTAAGCTCGTGCAATTCGTTGTAGTCGTTAACCTGTAATCTTCCTTCCTCAGACTCTAGATAACGCTTTACTGCTTCTGTACGACAGTTTGTTAAGTCCTTTATCACCTTGCTATTGATTGACCACCAATATTTTTTCTCGGCTTGACTCTCGTTGTAAACTTTGACCGCTACTACAGCACGTTTGATTTTTTCGTGTCCGCTGTTGGGAATATTCGAGCCGAATAATTCATCATTACTCATATCCTCAATTTTGTTACTGTTTTTAGCTGGCTTTTTACCAACAGTTTCTACTGCTTTTGTAGTTTCAGTTTCTACATTTTTATCAACTTCTACAGCTTTTTCTACTGGCTTTTTTACAACTTTAATTACTTCCTTGACTAACTTTCCTTGCTCAAACTGCTTGCCAATCTGAGCAAGTCTTACTAATTCTTCCATACGACTAGGGAGGTCGGGAAATGGTAATAATTCTTGATCGTCCAAAACTTCTCTATCTGCTTTGGTTATGCGTAGACGTGGGTTAACTATTGTCTGAGTTGGTTCGGTAATTTGTTCGTTCATTCTATTTACCCATGCTCCTTGTACTAATGGTTTTCCGTTCAAATCTGTTACTTGATAATCCTCATAATTTGCTGCTTCTGCATCTCCGACGTGTCCGAGATTATCTTTGATAAAACTTCCTAGTGTCTGAGTCCAATCACCAAACAGGTAGAAGGCAATAGCGCAATATGCAGACCTCAAGCTATGACTAGTCAATTCATCCTTGCCTAGCGCGGGTTTTAAAACATCGGAGTAACGTTGCTTTATGTAATTGTTCAGGTTTGTATTAGCTCTACTATCTAAGTTTGCTAACTCTTCGCGCTTCAGGCTTTTGTTATCAGCCATCCGTCTAAGCTTTAGCAATCCATCAACAACGCGCCACGATTCAACAATGGTGTATTTCGTGTAAGCGTCCCTGTCTTTTCCCTTGGTTTTAATTTGACCCTCAAACTGTACCTGAAACTGGCTAGCCTGTTGCATTTCGGCAGTTTTCAATACTTCCCCCTGGCGTGGGGAAGTAGAGAGAATGATTGCTGCTGCTATTGCCCTCCAATCACTACTCTGTAAATCCTCTTCAATTATTTGCTGTATAGCTTCTAAATCTTTGATGGGGGTTAAGTTGCGTCTCTGTGCTTGCTTCTTACCCTCGTATCTCTCGCGCTTTTGTTCGTAGAATTCTTTGCTAAATACAAAATTTTTAAGGACTTCTGGCTTTTCTCCAAAAGCCTCTATAAAAGCTTTACGGATAGGGGACAAATAACTTGCTGCTGATGACTTCCAAGAGTCGGGGTCATACTCCTTACCTCTGTCTTTAGCTCGTTGTACAGCACGTTCCTGGCAAATTTGGGAGAATTCTTCAAGCTTATCTTTTGCAAATTGCTCGACATTGCCACCGTTCAACTTTGAATAAGCAACTAAAAATTCTTCTGCAAATTTCTCTACCCAAGAAGTGCGAATTTTCTTGACATATTTTTTATAGGAATTAATCATTTTAAAGGCTCGCTTATTAATTAGCTTTGTTCGCTATATTCTTATAATAAACAAACTTTGTCCGGTTGTCAATATACCGGACAAAGTTTAATAGAATTAATGACTGTAACCTAACTATTTAGCTCTTAACGGTAAATGACTTACCGCAATTCGGGTTAATACACTGGTACCTTATAGCACTAGGCTTTCTCTGTTTAACCTTTGTTGTGGGAATTTTGCAGTGAGGGCACATAGCCGAATCCCGTGGGACTTTCTCATTTTTGGATACGTTGCTGTGTGGTGGTTCTAGCTTTGCTGTGGGAGACGTGGGAACAGATGGGGGATGGTTCCCACTAGGCATTCCCAACGATGTATTTTCGTCAAATTTATAACTACCAAAGCTTGGTAGGCTAATAAAATATGGTTTTTTACCGGGTTCCACTACAAAGCCAAAGCGGTAAGCTTCTGCATCAGTATTGTCTAGCCCTAACTCATTATTTTTAGTTTCACAGTAAGCTGTAAGCTTGTCTGCAATTGCTTTTAGCTTATTCTGTTGGTTTATAGTGAACTGGTTACTATTTTCTATAGCATCGTAGCTGTTAGCCCCAATGTGGAGGTTAACCGCGCTATTCCAGTCAGAACGGGACATTCCCGGATATTCGCTAACATTAGCGTTTTGACCGATAAACACCACACCTAAATTCTGGTGACTGGCTTGCTTGATAATGAAGTTGACGTTATCACCAATCACAATCTTTTTACCTTTGGTATGACTCATGGTTGAGTCAATCTCATCAAAGATATGTAATTCAAAACTATCTTTTGAATCATCACCATTAGACCGGGAATCAATCTTTTGAGCCAGTTGTGCAATACCTTTCTCACTGTCCTTATGAGAAATACCAGTAACGGGAATACCCCAATGGTTTTTAGTGGAATTGTGCTGTGGGTTGAATAACTTAACCGCTCCCGGTCGGTTCCGTAGGATAGCTACAGCTAAGTTTTCAGCAGTAGGACTTTTACCCGATTCACTACCACCAGTAATTCTTACCCTTGACCACTTACTAACAATTTTTTCAAATTCGTTTGCTGGCTTCCATAACCTACAATCTTCCTCAACCGTTACTTTTTTCTTATGTCTTGTTTGGATGTAGAGCGTAACGTTACCACCACGATTGTTGTATTCAAATTTTGGATTATTTAAAGCACCAGATAATTCTTTTATTTTGTCGGTAGTATTGTCGTTTAAAGTATCGCAGTCAATAAAATATCTACCGTTTCTACTAATAGAAAAACACAGCTTATAGCCAGTATCATCAGTTGACCACTGTAGGGCATCAAGACAGTAATTTAGTTTGTAATAGTAGTCAATCAAACTATTACCTACTCTGGCTTGTTCTGTCGTACCGGGAAATCGGTTAGGTTTTTTAGATTCTAATAGCTGGCTTTCTAAATTAAGGATGTGTTTGTTTAATTCTTCCATCTTAGAAACAGCATATTTAGCAGTATCTAAAGTATCAGTATATTCAGTTTGATAACGTTGAATCATTTCTTGATTGCTGGCTACCCATTCAGAAGCGATTGCTTTTTTATTCCCCTCATGGAATTGGTTTAACTGAAGTATTTCTTGTTTGGCTTTTGCTGCTAAATCGCTAATATAGCGCTCGTAGTCCATCAAACTAACCGAGTCATCAACTATCAGGGATAAGTAATTGATAACAATTGCTTGAGCTTTAACTCGTAAATCAACCGACCTATCAATGATTTTTTCTTGTAGCTCCAAGCCAATATCTAACAAGCTATCGAAATCATCAATTGATTCGTACTCGTTTATTTTGTGTAGGTAGTAATTTCGGAACTTATCAACCTCAACCGCTAAATTATCAATTTCTTCAGATATCGCGGGATATCTTCTACTGAGGGAATTAATTAAACAATCTACTTTCTTAATCTGATGTTTGTAGCAATCCCTAACAATTCGGTGTTTTTCGGATGCGGTAAACTCCCCAATTGATTCTAACTTCTGGTTTAATTCCCTAACTATTTGCTGTTGCTTAATTATTTCTAACTGCTTATCGGATGCTGCTTTATTTATGCATTCTAGCTGTGCTTTTAGGTCGTTAGTAGCAGTAGTTAATTTTTCAATTCTAACTTGTTTACTTTTAATGTCTTGCTCAAACTGACTAATTGATTTATCTTTATCTTGCAGTAATTTATTATTTTTGGATTCTAACTTATCAATCTCTCGTAAATACTTGGTACCGCAATATTCGGCAATAAAACCAGCACCAACAAAACAAGCTATCCCCAATTTTAAATTCTGCTTTATTTGTTCGTTGGGGAGTATTAAAGCCAGAATAGACAATATTAAACTACCGCTTAAACTAACTAGGAATAAGCGGTTTTTGAGACTATTTAGAGTAATCATGATAAACTTTTACTGCTTAATCAAAATTGTTGATTGTGGGGGAATGGTTAGCCCCCTTTTTACTTTTATGCTGCTATCCCTTGAATAGATTCTTGTAAATATTTCTGGGATATCTGATTAGTTTGAGCAATTATTCGCTGTATTTCTGCTTCTCTCTTATCCTCTTGCGCTTCTAACTTCTGACGTAATTGTTCTGTCTCGTTAATAGCAGCTACAGTTTTTATTTGCTCTTGTTTTAACGTTTCTTCTGCTTGGTTACGCTTTTCTAATTTCTGTTCTAATTCAATATTTGCTACGTCAAAATCGACAATATTTTGCTGTACTTTAACTTCCTCAGTTACACCTTTAATAACTGATGATTGGGCTTTGTGTGACGATTGTTTGACCTTACCCACATCGGCAATGTACTTGTAGCCAGCTTGGTAAAGCTGCATGGCACGGCTAGCACTGGCGTACTGGGATAGCCCTTGATTTAGCTGCTCATGGCTGCATTCTGGTAAGCCAGAGGGGTTAAGCAAGTCAGTGGGGATAAGACTGCTTAAATTTAATTCTGGGAGTGCTAAACCTCCGTAGGGGTCACTGTTGGTGGTTGTTTGGGAAAGTTGACCGCTGTAACCTTTCTCCCCATAGAGCGCGTTACGGGCTTGAATACCGTCTGTAACGGCTTGTTTAGCGTTAGATACTGCTGTGGTGGTGGCGTTCGCGGTGGAACTGACAGCAGTAGCAGCGGTATTGATTGCGGTTTGTCCCGTGCTAGAAATTGTTGATTTAGCAGCGTCTCTTAATGCGGTTCCCGCGCTTTCTGCCATCTTCTTAGCGCGACTACCAGCGGTAGCTGCTTTTTCTTGCTTGACTCGTTTTGACCCGGTTAGACTTCCAGGTTCCTTTCTTCTGGGCATCTTGGTAAAATCCTTGTGTTGTTTATCGTTTTGCGGCGGTAACACATCTATGAAGGGAGTATGTTCGGTTATTCCCTTCATAAAAATTTACATGGGAATAGCGTCCATAGGGCATTGTTTCGGGTTGTTTAGTCCGCAATTAAAAGCGCGGTCAAAATCTACGTTTCTATGGCAGCGGTAGCAGTACTTTGACTCATTGAAACAAACATCGTTTCGGGTTTGGACACGGAAGATTAAAGCCCGAATTGTTCGCAGTGGGTTAAGTTTTTCAATCATTGGCTTTGTTGGATAGGTGTAGTGATTTAGCGCGGGAATTGGATAGGGTTCCCGTGCAGTTGGTGTTGTGTCAATCTTCTAAAGGGAGTATAACACTATAGTGTTAAAACACTATTTTGCTGTTAGTGTTTTATTGGTATAGTACTTTATCCCCGTAGCGCTTTAGCCCTAAAAAGTCCAAACTAGAGTTAAAGTGCTATGGAGGGTTAACACTTGAGTGAAGGTAAAACCGTGAGAATATCAATTTATATAGAAGAAAATAAACGAGCGCGTTTCAAGTCAGCTTGCGCTTTACATAAAAAAAGCATGAATGAAGTGCTTGCAGAATTTGTTGATGAATTTTTAGAAAAAAATGAATCCCCAACAGTTAAAACTAATGCTGAGGGTGCAGCGTGACCGACTCGTCAAACGACAACATAAAACGGTCTAAAGGGAATTTTGACCCAACCACAGAAACGCGGGATTGGTCAGCCGCTGTAAGTGAGGAATATTGTAAAAGAATCGCCAAAAATACCAATAGGCGAGTAGTAGAAGTAATTGATACAGAAGATGAACTGTTACCAGTAATTTGTATTTTTGAGGATATAACTTATGACTGAAGCAGCAACACTAATATCTATAAATCAACTAACCCCAATGTTTAGCGCGATTGGGGATAAAAATTATTCGGAGTTTAAAAAACTTGAGTTAGCATTCGCAGAACAACACGGCATAGAAACGTGGCAAGATGTTTTTAATTTTCGCGTTTTACCAGCTTTAGATAAAGAAGCTAAAAGCTGGTTACTCGTTCAGAAGTGCAGCAAAGGTTACACAGTTCGGGAGACAGTATGAGACAGTTACTTACAGCAATATTTCTTAAGCCACTGTCAAAAATGTATGGTTGTGCATATGGACAACTGAGCAATATAGTGTCCCAGCATCGGTTAAGGGAATTCTTATTATTACTCAGTTGTAGGAAAATCCTATTTTTTGCTAATTCTTACTAATTTAGCAACCCATAAACAGCGGTAGACAAAGGTTATCGCTGTTTTTTGTTTAAACCTTATTCTTACTTTCCAAAATGTTATTTTGATAACATCAGTTAATTTAGTGGCTATCCCCGATTGTATCTTTTTTTATGAATTCAGCACTACCTATATCAGTTTCAATCAAAGACCAAGAATTAATTTTGTCTATCTTAGATGAAATTCCCCCATCGTTTTTATTACCAAAGTTAAATGAAAGGCAAACAAAAAATTGGAAGGCTACAAAAAGACAATTCAAACAATTAGGTAAAGCATTAAAAGCTTATTTTTCTGGTGAAAGTTTCCCTTTGAAAGATGAGCTTACAGATTACGGGCTAGAGCTTTATGGCTATTTAACTGATTTTTATATCAAGCTGTATGGGGTAATTCAGTGGGGATGGGATTCTATTACAAAGCTTTGGATTGATAATCCATTCACAAACAAGAATGCCTATGGCGAGATATTTCCCTGTATTTCCCCTGGTGAAACTTTAGCTGCAATTTTAGAACGTGATGCTGCGTCTGAATTTAATCAGTGTCGTCAAGGAAGATTTGATTTTAAACCTCGGAAAATCTACAAAACCTATCTTAATCAAAAGAAATATAATTCCGGAAAACTAACTTCAATTCAGCAGCAAAACCACGAAAAAGATGTCAGGAATTTATTTAAATATTTTGAAAGCAATTCATCACTGGAGTACTTTTGCATAATTGCTTGTCATGTTGGAGCAGAAGAGAAACAAGACAAGGTTTTGAAGCTGAGGCTAAAAGATTACAAAACAGCCAAGGATAATTTAAGCGAATGCTTGAATCGTAAATTTCACAAAATGAAAGGGCACGGTTGGGAAAATGGTGTTTTTTTAGAAACCGAAAAAGCTGGAGGCACGTACAAGAAAACCTCTTAACATTTCTTTACATCTGTGCAAAACCACAAAAAACGGTAGCTTTAAAGCTTTTAAAGCGATATTATTACTGGTGTCTGAAATAAAAAAAATCTTGGCAATCTCAGTGTTTGCTGCATCATTCGTATTTTGATCATCATAATCCTTGAATGGATTTTGATTGATAAAAGCTTAAATATCAGTTCCGAATTAATTGCTAAGCGATTCACACTCGCTTACAAAGCACAAGAATCCCAAGATGGGTTGTAATTTATATATGCTTAATTTACCAAAAATCAGGAACGATATCCACAAATACTGATGCACTAATTTTGAGATTGCCTCTATTATCACGAGGTAATCTTCATGCCACAGCAAAAAGCCGCTCCCATACCAAAGGACAAGCGGCAATCTGCAAAATCTTGTAATTCCATAGTACAAGATTACCACAATAATTCAAAAAAATCGAATAAAGGGCTTACTCATATATCCGAGATTTTAGAAGGATACAAAGCTTTCATTCCTGAAAAGGGGGAAAGATGAGCTATAGCCAGAAGCTAGCCCCCACTAGCATTAACAATCCTTGTCCCGTCTGTGGTGATATTTCAGGACGCGATAGACACGGCACAGAAGATGAAGCTTGGTTGTGTGCTTCTCATTCTTCTACTAGAAAATATGGTGTTGTAGGCGAGTTCAAGTGTGTAGGTCATAGTAAAGATGGCTTTTGGGGAATATTCAAAATTGATAATTCCCGCGAATGGTCGGATGAACAACGCCAGCAATGGCGAGCCAAACAAACCAGAAGACACCAACGGAATAAGCAGTTAGCCAAGGAGCAGCAACAAAAAGAGCAGCAAAGGGCTTTATCAGTTGCCGACCGCCACCGACTTTATTCGGAAATATTAGGCGAGCTAAAATTAGAAGCTGCCACAATCACAGACTTGAGACGGCGCGGGTTTACCGACAAGGAAATTGCAAATTGCGGGTTTAAATCCGTTAGGAAGTATCAGAAATTAGCAAAAAAATATGACAAGAAACTTCCGGGAATAGCGAATGATGGTAAGTCCTTAGCTGTACGGGATGATGGCTATCTATGCCCTGTACGCAGCATTGACGGGCATATTACCGGGTTGCAATACCGAATTCATAAACCACAGGACGGGAACCGCTACCGCTGGTTAAGCACTCCTCAAAACGCAACGCTAAAGTTGCAGCCGCAACATGAAAACCCGATAGGTGTATTTCATCCTCCCGGTGATAAACCTTATGGTATTGCCATATGTGAAGGAACGGGAGCAAAGCCATATTTTGTAAGCCAGCGATTAAATCTCGTCACTATTGGTGCGGCTGGAGGACAGCATCTAAATAGTCCGAAGCTACTAGAAAAGTATATCAAGCAGGCTTTTGATAAATACGGTCATCTTCCGATAATCGTTATTCCCGATGCTGGTTTTGCTTTAAATCAGCAAGTCCGTAAGAAATTACTTGGTACTTTTGAATGGCTACAGAACAACTTCAAGGATTCAGAAGTTAAGGTATTAGATTGGAATCAAATCGACAAGTCACGAGGCGATATTGACGAGCTACAAACGGAAGATTTATTACAAGTTCGTTGGCTGCGAGTTGACTATTTCATTAAGAAGTATAACGAAGTATTTACATCCAAGCAGTTCCATAATTGGGCAATAAATAGAGTTAAATTAACCACTGATATCAAACAATATGAGCAGTGGCTAAACATTCCATCTGGAATACAAAATGATTGCGATATTTTATTAATTCGTAAGTCTTTAGGTGGAGGTAAAACACAGGCTTTAATTGAATTCCTCAAGCATTTAAATACAGTTTCTTTACTAGTAGGGTATCGTAATTCGTTGCTGAATAATACGATAGCCAGAGCGAATAATATGGGATTAGATGCTCTACACATTAAAGATACTGTAGAAGTTGTTGAGGGGAATTATGTTAATTTTGCACAGGATGAAAGTATTAAGTTGTGGGGTGGATGTGCCGATAGTTTCTTTAAATTTAATGCCATAATTGAACGCAATCCCAATTACAATTTAATCCATGATGAAATATGTTCTGTTTTAAGTCATTTGAAAGGTGGGGGCACTTTAAAGGGTAGACAACAGCAAGCCATAGAATGGGTAACTAGTACTATTAATAATTCCCAATTTTCTATCATGATGGATGCTAATCTTTCTGATAGGGAAGTTGACTTTATTAAGCAATTATTTCCACATAAACGAATTAAGGTATTAGACAGCGAATATCCCCCAGACCCCAGAACTTTCTACTTTTTAGAAACTGCTAGCAGCGAGAAAGAATTTACGTCTGTTTCTAAGTTTTTGCCGAGTCAATTAATAGGTAAAGCCAAGTTAGCAAACAAAGTACTTTGGATTAGTGATAGTCAAAGAAGCTGTGAGGTAGCTGATGATATTCTTACAAAAAGTGGTCACAAGCACTTTAGATTGGATGGCAAAACATCTCGTGACGAACTTTCTGAGAAATTACAAGATGACCCCAAAAAATTTATTACTACTCACCAACTCGACTCTTTAAGTCTTAGTCCTAGTGGGGAGAGCGGGCTATCAATCGAATTATTTAACTATTTTGACGCGGTTTGCTTTGATATTAGGGGAACTGTTGGGGTTAATACCCTTACTCAATTGTCGGCACGGTTACGAGATACAAATGTACCAATTTTTGTTGCTTGTCCCGAATTCGTCAATATGACTTCTAACCCTTGTCCCTATGCGATTAAAAAAGTGGAGGAAGTTATCAAGCAACGAATTGATATTTTATTAGCCAAAGCAATGCAAGCAGATGGTGAATTGGTTGATAGCGATTTTGTTCGGCATATGTTTGGTGAAATCGGTCGAAATGCAGCGTCAGACCCGTGGTTTATTGAATCTTTGAAAGATGCCAAAAATCTAAAATACGAACATTCCAATCTTAAGCTTTGTTTGAAAACTGCTTTAACTCAAGCTGGACACCGGGTAATTGACCTTGTAGATTCAGCCAGTGAGAAGCACTACGAGGAAGTCAAAGAAACCAAAGAGGAGGTAATGAAGCGTGAAGCCGAAAAAATCTATAATTCGGAGGATATTGATTTTGAAAAAGCCCAAGAGTTAAGCAGGCAGGATGTCAACTACGATGTTAAATGTAAAATCCGCAAAGCACGGTTAAGGCACAAGTTACCGGGAATTGAGGATACGCAATCTTGGAATGCTGACTTCATAAAAACTGTTCTTCTGGATGAACAGCAATTTATAGATAAGCGATGGAGACTTAAGCAGCTACAGGATGATGAATTATCCAAAGCAGTTTTTAAGTCCGAGAAGAAATTTAATTTTGAAAATGGGTTCCGATATAAAGATGTTTGGAAAGCCAGTAGTACCAAACTAGAGGCGCTTAAGTTGTTGGGAGTTGGGGAAATAATTACCGCTGGCGTGTTCAGTTCTCAAGATGTTTGGGTACGAGAAATCATTGATAGATATTATAACGAGTCGGAATGGTTCGATTTAATTGGAATTCCCAAAGCCAAACGGACACTTGATGATGATGGTAGCCCCCAAAGCTTACGGTACGTCAAAAACATGGTTGACAGATTTTTAGATTTTTTTGGGCTTGAAGCAAAACTTTGTAAGAAGGGTAAAGCTAACCGTCTTTACAGCGTCGGCATTCCCGAAAAAGTCAAAGACTACCTTCCAGATATTGACGATTGTTTGAGTCGCAAAGCCGAGGCAACTATTACAGCGTCTCACGAAATTTCACTCAAAACCAGCGCTGATAAAGCATCTGAAACCAAATTAAAAGCCAAGGAATGGGAACAGAAGCACCAAGCTGAACTCAACAAGCGACTATTAGATCAACAATTAACTCATAGCCAGTCCGAGATGGTGGCATTCTCGCATTCTATATATATAAATAAAAGTCAGGAATGCCACCCACCGATGGATAAAAATATACAAGTATCTCAGTGTGAAGATACTTTAACTCATAGCCAGTCCGAGATGGTGGCATTCTCGCATTCTTATATATATAAACAAAAGGAAGAAATGCCACCCACTGAGATAAATACGATACAGTCTACTCAGTATATAGATGCCGAGTGGTATAAGCCAGAAAGTATAACTGATGTTGCGGGAATGCTGGGATGCTGTGATAGTCCCGATATGCTGCATGAATTACGGCAATGTGATATCCCGATTCCAGTTTTTAAATTAGCATCTCGTCAACTACCAGAAGAAAAGCGTAATCAAATTAGAGAATGGGTAATAGGGAGTAAGTCAAAATGAACAATTCAAATAAAAGCCAAATAGAAAAACTTAACCAAAAGCTAGGTTTACCCAAAAACGATAAATTCGTTTTGGAGATGCTTTTAGAGGTTATGAAAATTAGAGCCGAGTATCTCAGTAATTGTTTAGAGAAATACCAATTTCAAATACAGTTGTTGGGTGAAAGATTTTATCGAAATGAATTAACAATCGATATGTTGAATACCTACCAGCAATCGCTTATTCGAGATTTAGATAAATTAAGAAATCAAGTTTCTAGCGATTGTATCAACGTTCAATCCTGTGAAGACTATATAAAACAAATTACTCTTTAGGAAAGCCAATTGGTAATAAAGAAATCTGCCATAATTAGAAGTGGCAGTCTTATTTTACTTTGGCAGTGGCACGTAAACTAGAGAAAGAGCAAGCGATACAGCTACATAAGCAAGGCTGGCAGGTGTCCGATATAGCGTCACATCTGAAGGTGCCAGAGCGCACTTGCTACCGCTGGATAAAGCTTTACAAGCAAGGTGATACTAATAAGAAGTCCGCTAAAAAAGCCGAACCTAAGCAAGTAGAAAAGCCGACAGAACAACCTGCTCCTTATATAGAAGCTAGTCCACTGGAAGATATTTATTTCCCGTCAAAAGATTGGGTTGATTTTGCGACAAATTTATCAGTTGAGCATTACGCCACACATCAAAATATTCGGGTACAAGTAACTGAAATATTAAACAATTGCTTAGAAAGCGAGCCAGATAATACCAGAAAAATTAATCATTTAGCATTAGCAATAAGTCGCTGTATTGAAGGTGAACGGGTTGCAGCAAGTTTAGAGATGCTAAATATTAATAGAGCTATTGAGACTTTAGATAAAGCTGGTTATACACCGATTAGAAAAGATATTTTAGCTGATGGATAGAAGTTTATTTAACGCTTCTATTGCTATTTATCCCAAGTATCAAAAGAAGATAAATCAAAACGCTAAAAAGCTTAGTCGTAATGAAATGTGGCACGGGTGGAATACTTACGATAAGGCATTAAAAGAAGCATCAACCGAACAAGTTAACTGTTGGGAGGATTTTGAATATTACCGTCAATATGTTTGCAAACACGAAACTTTTGAACATCAGAGAATCTGGAAAAATCTATTAAATACAGGTCAAGATTCTAGCTGCTTAAAGGGAATTGCCGGACAAGATTTATTAATATTAGCACCAAGGGGAAGCAGTAAATCGACTTTTATAGCAGAATGGACGGCATATCAAATTGGTATGCATACCTCACCTTGGGTAAAGATATCACCACGTATTTTATATGTTTCTTATGATTTAAGTACAGCGGCTTCTAAGAGTCGTCAAATACAAAGCATATTACTTACAAATGAATATCAAAGTATTTTTCCTTGGGTAAGAAAGTCACCTCAAAAATGGGGGGAGCGGGAATGGTCAATTGATTTTAATTATTGCGGTTTACCCACAGTTGAGGAGCAATATACTGTTGCTTCAGCAGGTCTGAAAGGTGCCATAAACTCTCGTCGAAGCAGTTTGATTTTGTGTGATGACCTCTACAAATCTCTTGAAGATGCCACGTCCGAGCCGATAGGTAAACGGCTTAGGGATAACTGGCTTCAAGTCCTAAGATTTACACGCTACAGCGGTAGTAGGGCTATTTGTGTTGGAACTCGGTTCTCAAGTCGTGACCTATACTGTGATTTGTTCACACCTGCTAATGGTTGGGAGGTTGTTGAGCAATCAGCATTGTTAGAGAAAGCAGACGGGACGGAATATTCCTACTGGGAGCATGGTCAACCGCTCGTCATGCTACAAGCTGAACGCGAGAAAGACCCGGTATCATTCGCGTTTCAACGTCAAAACAAAATTGTTCGTGTTGCTGAGCAATCAATATCACCTGAGTTAATTGTCAGAGGAATGCTTCCAAGTCGATTTGAATGTTTGTGTCTTGGAGTTGATTTAAGCGCGGGTACCAAAGAAAGTAACGATTTCACGGCAATGGTGCTAGGCGGTAAAGCTGATGGCAAGTTTTTCATAGTTGAAGCTTGGGAGGAAAGAATTATGGGAAATCTTGCCAAGTTAGAAGCGATAAAGGACTTATGGGAGTATTGGAGTTCTAAGCTACCACCGACAAAAACTTACGACTATGAGAAGCAAGATTATGTAGATTCTCACTTTGGTAATTTTCAAATATGGTTTGATTCCAGTTCTTATGGTTTGAGCTTTAAAGGTGATTTCCAAGATTACACGAGAAAACATCATATTTATGATTGGACGGTTAGAGATATTCCCGCGAGCGGTCGCGGTTCTAAGCTCGAACGGTTAAGGAGACACACCAGCTTATTTGAAAACCATCTAATAATTTTTAACCAGTTCCGCTCACATTCATCTAATGGGAACCGCGACCCCATGAGCAGATTGATTGAACAAATTACCGAGTTTGGATCTACGCGATTTGATGACCTTGCGGATGCGCTTGACCTATGTTTGTTGGGATTGAGGTCAAAATCAAGCGGTAGCTTGAGTACTGGGAAGTACTAAATCTCGTGTCCAACTACCGCCGTAGTTATGTTTGGGGGATAACGGGTTGCGTCCAACCCATATAGTATCTACTTAGGGCTTGCTGAATAAGTACAAAAATGTGATGCTGCATACATTTTCACACCAGAGGAATATATCCAGGAGCAAGAAAAAGGTCTAAAATGACTCGAAACCCTTGCATTATCGTGATTAGCACCCTGGGCGTGTTTAGTATATATGTACCGAAAAGAGGAGCAAGCTCAAACCCCAGCAGAAAGTTTTGAACTTCCTTTTGAGGGGAAGTTATCGGAAGATAACCGTTGGGTCATTATGGCTTCATTAATACCTTGGTCAGATTTTGAAGAAGAATATGCTTCAATTTTTTCTGAAGAAATAGGAGCGCCCGCCAAATCTTTTCGTATGGCGCTAGGAGCATTAATAATTAAAGAGAAATTAGGAATCAGTGATAGAGAGACTGTAGAACAAATCAAGGAGAACCCTTATCTACAGTATTTTATAGGGATATCATCTTACAGTAATGAGACACCTTTTGATGCCTCGATGTTAGTACACTTTCGTCAAAGAATAGGTATTGAGCTAGTCAATAGGATTAATCAAAAAATGGTAAAGAAGATGTTGGAAGATTCTTCTAAGCCATTAAAAAAAAAGAATTAAATGAATCAAAAAATAGGGGAAAATTAATATTAGATGCAACCTGTGCGCCAAGTGATATTAGTTATCCCACAGACTTGGGTCTATTGAATCAAGCAAGAAAGCATACCGAGAAAATCATAGATTTTCTATATGAACAAGTTAAAAATCAACTAGATAAAAAGCCAAGAACTTATCGTCAAATTGCTCGAAAAAACTATTTAAAAGTTGCGAAGAAACGTCGCCCATTTCTTAATGAAAGAAAGAAAGCAATAAAACAGCAGCTACAGTATATTAAGAGGAATATCTCTCATATTAAACAACTAGTATATATGGGAGCAAATCTATCTGAATTGAGTAATAGACAATATAAATTATTGCTAGTAGTGAGCGAAATTTATCGTCAACAACTGTGGCTCTATGAAAATAAAAAGAAGAGTATAGATAACCGTATTGTGAGTTTGAATCAACCACATATACGTCCGATAGTTCGGGGCAAAGCTGGTAAAACAGTAGAGTTTGGGGCAAAACTATCAGCTAGCTGCTTTGATGGATATGTATTTTTAGACCATATTAGTTGGGATAATTTTAATGAATCAGCAGACTTAAAGTCGCAAATAGAATTATTTAAAAACTACACTGGTTACTACCCAGAATCTGTTCATGTAGATAAGATTTATCGTACACAAGAAAACCGAGCTTGGTGTAAAGAAAGAGGTATTAGAATCAGTGGCCCTCCTTTGGGAAGACCTCCAATCAATGTTAGTAAAGAGAAAAAGAAGCAGGCTGCTGATGATGAGAAGATTCGTAGCTGCATTGAAGGAAAGTTTGGACAAGGTAAAAGAAGATTTAGTCTTAATAGAGTGATGACTAAACTTTCTTATACTTCTAAAACTGCAATTGCAATTACTTTTTTAGTGATGAATCTTTCTACTTATCTCTCACGTTTATTGAGAGCTTTTTTATGTCTATTTTTCAGGAATCTACCTTTTTCACAGTATAAAATTAGCAAACCTTATAGCTTGCTTGTATTTCGCAAACAAAAGCTTATTTTTTGCTCTTCTTTGAATAACTAATAAATCTCCACCTTACTTTTCTATTACTTTTTCAGCAAGCCCTACTTATTTACAGGGGTTGGACACCATCAAGAAAAGTTGATATGTTGTGTCCAACTACCGCCATAGTTTTGCTTGGGGAAGTATGGTTGGTGTCCAACCCATACAGTATCTATATATATACATGGGTTGGACACGGGCGGAATGAGTATGAGTTAGGAGTTAGGCAGGTAATAGGGAATTGGGAATAAGGAATTGGGAGTAGGCAGTCAAAAAAGGTTTTTTTGTTCGGGTTGACAATTCGAGCCAAATAATCGAAGCACCCAAAGCAAATTTTCGCAATTTTTCAGTCATAGAAAGTTACGCCACAATCGCAAAGTTACCACAGAAAAGTTCAATAGCTCGTAATGAAGGTTATGCCAGTAAAGTAAATTTAAGGCAGAACTATAATAGATGAACTCCTGAATATTTCAGTTTTACCATCAGAAATTACAATGGTTTTATCAGAAGAAATTTTCTAAATTTGTAACTAAACTTAACAAAACCGGCTCGCGAGATTGAGGGTTATGCCATCAAATAAAAACCAAGGCAGAATTAAGGTTCGGTAATAGCGAACTAAAGAACAATCGCAATTTTGAGGTTATGCTGTAGTAGTAAGTCAAAAACACAAAA
>ERZ1740062.651-NODE-651-length-16884-cov-10.412680_pt1 | contig 16884 bp, 5 predicted proteins | sample MGYA00581741_ERZ1740062 | MGnify/ENA primary metagenome ERZ1740062 (study PRJEB43018, sample SAMN04849747) | marine metagenome | isolation source: floating plastic debris | place: Pacific Ocean | collected 2008-09-01 | study: EMG produced TPA metagenomics assembly...
AGAAGCCAGCATTTTGGTGTCGATCTGGGTATCATATTTCACACACCATACTACTGATAACATCAGATGAGTATCACATTATTAATCTGATGATCACCAACCGGATCAACATTTTTGTTCTCTTGCCAGTCTGTGGAACAGTCATTTATGATAAGAATCATGTATGTTATGTATATAATGATAATATTGTCTCCTCCTTAAAACAGTCAAGTGAACTTTACAATAGTAGGGAATAGTACTCAACCTATGACCAGCGATTCGTATTATCTACTGTTCATTGACTTTTTGGCTAACGACTGAAACTTAATAACTGCACAATGAGTCCCTATGAGTCAGCAAAAACTGAGTTATATTATGAAATCAGGAGTTGCGAATGCCCTACTGCCATGAAACAGCATGCCTAATTACCGCGAGACATAAAAGCTCACCTTGTTATTGTGCGGTTCAGTAGAATACATGGCATCACATCATTGTCGGTATCATGGATGGTATTACGGGTCTCATCTAGGCTGAGGTAAGATTTATGTGATGAATCTCATAAAAGGCAATGAACACGTCCAAGGATTGCCCTGTATTAACTTTCCTTCATAGTTTCTTTCATCTGTGTTCCGTGAAAAGAACATGAAATCTATGATGATCATTATTTCCTTGTTTATACAATCATGTTTTGTTTCATCTGTTGCTATAAATAAAATTATAACCGATACGTTGCAAACTATTTTGTTTTCCCCTATCGCTATAAGCATGAAAAATAAGTATGTCCACACCAAAGAAAGTAGACAGTAGGTTAGCTATACAGAACTGAAAATACCTAATTACAGAAATACAGAAATACACTATTGACCTGAAACAGCCAAATTAAATTTACTTTTGTATCTGGGGATTATCGTAACCTATCTATAAACTGTTCTTCCAAAGAATTGAAAGAAGTATTCACCGTTGCTAAAAATGTTAATATAACCACTTATGATCAAAATTTTCATTTCAAACATCGGTCTGTCACTATTGTGTAAAGCTTGTCGAGTACTTATACATTAGCGGTCCCTATAGTGATGTACTGATAAATCCAATATTAATTTTGGTTTACACAAACTTGACCAATAATCGGATATTACACGAGGAATCATTTTTGTGGAATAGAGAAATTTAAAATACATGTACCTGTTTATGATGGTTCACGGTCCAGTAGCATCTATATGTATATGTATCTGTGATTCTTACGGTCACACGTACAATGACCAGCCTTTGGAAACTAATATGTGCGCAAGCGGTAGCCATAAAACAACCACATATTGTTCTCCAGATGTACAGGTCATCTCTGCAAGGAAAAACAAAACGCTGTTGCTAATAAGCAATTTCCCAAAAAACGTCGCTAATAAACAAGTACTTGCGATTCAGATGAAGAAAAAGAACAGGAATGAGGTGTAAAGGTTCAAAAATACACTCTTATCCAAGAATATTCCAGGGGTTGTCCGCCACAGACAAATAAATCGAGAGAAACTTTTTTCATTTTTTCATTAACATTCTGCTGAATTTTTTAGCAGTAAATCATGCCACTGAATTTTTATTGAAAACAACAAACTGTCATCTTCTCTCACATCTCAGTGCAATAATTTTAATTTGCATTGCTGAGGAGAATTTCTAAATACCTGTTGATGATGGTGTAGGGGACAATGTTGCATCAGTATGTATCGGTGGTGAACCTTGTTGCTGCAAAGCAAAGCCATGCCATAGGGGTCTTAAAATCTGCAAGAAAAGAACAAAACATTGTTGCTAATTTTTTATTATTATTATTATTATTATTATTATTATTATTATTATTACTTTATTGCTTATAACCATTTATGAAAATTTTTGCTAATTAACAATTGAACTTGCGATTTAACTGAAGAAAAAATACAGCAAACCATGCTACCTGAATTTTTATTGAATACAACAACGGAAATACATATACTCAAACAAGAATGTGGAATCGTAAACCATATGGCAAAAGAATCAATTAGAAGTCAAATCAAACATGATATAAAACAGTGGGAAACCAAACGAGGGGTGATAATAAACTTTTACATCATGTCAGCCGCTTGAAATATAAAGCTCTTAGGTGAAACGTTAAGCATAGCTTGCTAGGTATACCTGCATGGTAATAGACATCAATCACTATCCTGGTATAACCTTCAACAATTTGAGTATTATGAAGGGGCACGAGCGCGACAAACGAGGGACATTAGGAGAGCAATTTACTTAATACTTTTAGTTCTTCTCACAAAAATTCAAAACTAATTTCCCCTGCAAAATAAACTATCATTTCAGTACGTTATAGTTATAATATACTGTCAATACTTTCGATATCCAGAGAAGGTTGAAATAAGTTTTTAGTTTTTTAATTGTTTCAAATGACGATTTCGGATATACCAAACAGACATCCTGCAATCAATTCTCTCATGTTTTTATATTGGACTTTGCTGTCAAAATACTGCTGGCTCTCGTACAGTAGCACTCAACTCCCAACAAATTGTGTTGTAGCTGCTGATTAATGTTTAACAGTGTCACGAACAGGTTTTCAATTTGCTGTGGGAGCCGTTGTCAGCATAAGTCCCATTGAAGCCTACACAACATACCGGTTTAGAAAATGATAAGTACTTACAATACAATACATACCGCTACAAACAATATAAAAGGGACAGCTTTAGTAGTCTACTCAGTTGCAACAATGTTCAGAGTGGAGACTTACAATTAGCGATTAGAGATATCATGCACCCAAGCTAGTAATTCTGCTTTGAAATCCTGTAATATTCACTGTATCAACATGCACCGGCATCCACAACCAACATCATACTGAGATGAAATGAAAACGAGTTGGGAAGGCAAATGACACACCTTAGCTGAGAGCTTTTTTGCTTATTCTATAGCTGGCTAGATAAAGCTTTACTGAGCCTGTGTAATGTAAAGCATGGTAATCATTATAACACAATGGACAGTATTTTACATGACGTCTTTAGTCCAGAAAGCCTTGCAACAACAAGCTACTTACGCGCAATGCACTCTCACATAATTATGTAAGCGTGGTATTCCATCACAAACAAATATTATTCTGGCTATAATGATCGCAATCGCAAGCTCCATGTTCTAAAACTATCACATTCTTGATGCTTTGTGTGTATTAATGTTCTATGAAGAAACGCCTATGGCCCCTGTTGATAAATAACAAATATTCAACACGTTCCTGATTCCCCATTCAGCAGTTTTCCCACATGAATATAAATTGTAAAATGTATAAACACGGGAGAATACCAAACCACACAGTGTTCAAGAGAATTGGAATTCTAAATATATTTTGTAATTATATTTATATAATTCTATACTTGACTGCTTTTGTAAATATAATACTATTGCAAGTGTATGCTACTGGCAAAACTGGAAAAAGCAAAATTTATCGAAGTAAATTCTACAAAGCAAAACATGGTTAGATAGATTTTTGAAACAAAAGTTGTCCTGATCCACCGGATATAAAAAAACTAATGAAAACAACTAAGCGGTTGAGATTGCCAAATAAAAAACGAAATAAAAGAAAATACTATTGTTTTGACCAAACAGAAAACGGTATGTACAGGATTAATGTTCTTGAGTCAGCGGTTGACTCTGCTAACTAAATGTGACTGAAAGAAATGACTAGTAGGTACCTAATGCTGAACCACATGAAGAAAATACCTTAACGGTTACTCTTAGACCAGTAACATAATATAACATGAAAACATGAGCTTCAGAGAAGTTGTCACTGTTATAAATGTTCAAGTGTTGATTATGCACCATGTAAATGTATTTCTTTGGTATATTTAGCATCCGAAGTGTTTTTTTGAGCAAGTAGGAATATGACTTCTTATATAATTCTTTGGCTGTGGTAACTACCATGTAGTAGCGGTTTTCCGGGTCCTTCTCACTAAAAACAGCACCAAAGGGCATGTCTTGTTACATGTACATAGTACCGCAACCACTGAAGACTGATATCAACTCTTGGTAAGCGCCTTACATATTGAACATAATTATAACTACCAAATAGCTGGGATTCTCAATTATAGTAAAATACCGAGTCACTCCATGCTTCTAGCAAGTCAACAGGTAAAACTGGTCAGTGCAGTCTATAGACTTATTATTATCCGAGAGGAGTAAACTTTCCTGGGAGTTTAATTTAGCTACCTGAAAATTGTTGAATTTTAAATTTATATAGGCCTACTTTAAATTTTCGGGTAGACATCGATTTCAGCTACATGACTTCTTTAGGGTGTGAAAATGCTAAAATTTCCTCTCGCCAAATACTGTCCTTCTCTAGGGTAATAAAAACATTATGTCATGCCTACCTCAGAGGGTCTACTATCAAAAGAGCCACCCAGGACCTGGTTCTAAATCCTCACATTAAACATGCCTAACCTTACACTTTAACCCAACTTTTTCATTGAATCTTCATTCCTCAGTCCTCTCTTCGGAAAATTTGGTCTCGATATTTCTCAGTCTTCCCTAAAATCCGGATACGTTCCCAGTATCTTTCAACGTTGCTGATTGAACAGGGTCTGAAACACCCTATCCAATGTCAGAAGCCTATGAAATTTTATGGGTCGTCAGATGATTACAAGAATTACATTTATTCGTGAAAGGGCCTTAGGTTAAATATAAGCACATGAAAATTGTAGGAACTATAATCACAAATGATTATGCAGAAAACAAACACTCATCTAATCAATGAGAGTTTTATATAATCAAGGAGTTGCAACAACAAGCTTACATTCCATGTCACAGTGAGAAAAAGGACCTTTTGACTTATGAATGGACTGGGTAGGATTGCTTGAGTGATAGTATTAGGTAGTTTGGCATCCTTTTCTTCTTTGATTAGCCAGGAGAACTTTCTATTGTTCGTAAATCCAGGAACGACTTGACCAAGGTGTATACTTCTTTGATAGTAGCCCCCTATGCTACAAAGTATGATGGCAGAATATACTAACTTACCATATTTAAGCAGCTATTACAGATGAAGCAGCAGCAGCAGCAACACACTATGATACACAATCAGCAGCAGCAGGAGTAGGGGGAGAGGCTATCTGAGTACTGTCTGAACTATCAGAGTGTCTCCTCTCTTGAGTTGTTGGATTCATGATGACATCAGAGTTAGGAATCTTTAGATCTGATGGGATGAAATACTTCCTCATTGGCTGTGAAATAAAACAACATTCATGTAGCTAGCTTTCCTATACAAAAGGTTTTGACACCCTGTGGTTCGCGATAATCGAACGATCTACCAAGTTTATTGTGACCGCCAATGTAGTACAACTGTTTGCCTGGGTCGGTAGCGTCGCCCCTCAACACCTCTCACACCAAACAGCTCAAGCCCTTTAACCATGGTTCCAATACAGCACAAATCAGTACTTCAAATTTTGAATCACATGAAACTTATCTAAACTCAGATCCGAGCCACTATGTCTATCTGATTACGCAAGTTTTTTTTAAAGTTATGTGACAAAATTTTACAGAAATAAAAAACAAACAAAAGGTTCAAGAGCTAAATTCTGAACAGTTTGATGATACTAAACTCTGCTACCATTAGTAATGATTTTATTCACCAATCTACACCATCTCAACTTTGATATATTTTCTTTAATGACATCTTTAGTGATTCCGTAACGCTACCTGATAACCAGTAGAACTTTGTGGTGGCGGTATTATGTATACATCACGTCTCACTAATTCATCCATAGGCCGTGTAAACAGTTCATCAGCTGATGACTGACTCTTACTGGCAGCTGCATTAGATAAGATCAGTATCTGCTGACGTGTATATAGTGGTTTATGGCTGCTGATATATGGTCGAGCTAGAAATGGAGAACAAAGTGAATGATCAAAAGGATTTGACTGACTGAAACTTTATGTTGAAACCTCACAAGAAAGTTAGTACTGTAGACTAGCTGAACATATTCCTTTTTTTCATAACTTACAAAATTGAGAAATTCTGATGAACAATTTTAAAAAAAACTCTAGAGCAAAGCAGTAAAAATAACTGCCACTAAAGCAGTTCAAGTTGAGTACAGACACCGTTCCATCTATGCATATGACATCCGGATCTTGCATAGAATGAAGTTATCTCCACCCCAATCTCCGGAACAATAGAGGGGTTTGAAAAAAGACTTGAATTGTGAATTAAGTGCTGGTGCTTGCTGATAGAAACTTAATGACCCAAAACGTTATCAGAAGTGGGTGAAATTCATGTCTACACCTTAACGAAAGTGTTTTGACCCAACCGCTTTCATAAAATCTGTAAAAATAATTACATAATATACCTACGGGGTTCAGTTTGGTCTTTTTCTGGTCGATTAAATGCAGTTACTCTCCAGTTGTCTCCCTTGGCCTGTTCCCAGTTCTCACGCCCATTGTTACGAGTGAATGTAAGGCGCTGTTGTTCGGCGTTATCACCCATAGACCACGGCCGAGTATCAAATCGCCTGAACTGATCCCCACTGTCCATTGAGAACTGGGGATTTTGATTGACAAAGTTTGGAGGGATAGCACCATTATATCTGTTATGCACTCGACCTTGACCATTATTCAGTGGATTTTCTCTCCAGTGTATGTCTTGAGGTTTACTCCAGTGTTGTTGTTTCTCGTTTGTAGATGGTGGTAGCTGAGAGTTTCTGAGAGAAGCCCAATCTGGATCAGGTTTCGACGATTGGATTGTTGGGTTAGTTGTTTGTAGTGGCGGATTGACAGATGGTTGGATTGATGCATGAATCTCTCTAGGTGGTGGATTGACAAATGATTGAGGGTTTGAACTCTGCTTGGTGATAGGTTTTTCCACAGCTTCCGCTTCACCCCAATCATCTTCTGCTTGATCGGTAGATGGTGTATTGTTGTTGGTCGAGTCATCACAGTTATTTTTGCATGCCTTGGAATTTCTAACACTACCCCAGTCATTAGTATCAAAGTCATATTTTTGTGATTTGGCACTGTCCCACGGTCTGGTGATTGGTTTCTCCTCCACAGACAGACTTCTAGTAAATGATCGACATAGTCCATCACCATAACTCACAGAGCTGTCCTTATTAAAGGTGAAATCTGACGCTGGAGCAGCAGCTGCTCCACAAGCCCCGAAGCGATACACAGGTGGTGACTGGGTGTCAGCGGACTTAAGTTTGTTACGTTGATCGCTTACAGACTGCGATGTGGTCGTCTCATCAGCAAAGCTCACTTTCCTCTGTCTGTTGGGTGCAGGAGTGGATATGGCTCTTCGTATTGGGGTTATCTTACGCCTCTCAGTTGCTCCTGACAGGATGTTGAAAATACGATTTGTTTGCCAACTGTCAGATTTAAGTCTGCTATTGCTTGGTGATTTGAGACTCTGAGCAAGTGGCTCTTGGCTACTGTTCATAGATTCACTCCCCCAGTCCTCTGCACCGTCCCCTGTATGGATGTGCAGAGGGGTTGTTTCGTTAACTTGCCCTGAAGCTGGTACTGGATCAGGCTGAATGATTATATCTACAGACTGCTCTGTAGGACTATCATCTCCCCAATCCTCTGTCTCCATCGCCTGCTCGGAGATGTGAGCTGCGTTACTAGCCGTGTGCTGAGTAAAACAAAATATAATGACGGAACAACTATCTACTGGGAGTAGGCTGTTCATGGATCATGAGATGATAGACCATCAATCAAAGATATACAAGTACTGTAGTTCAAATGTATGGTCTAGTATTTTAAGACTTAGAAATTTTCAAGTTCGCTGTTGCCTACTGTCATGCATATTACAAAATTTTACACAATACACCAACAATAATGGGTTGATAATCCCACCACTGAAACAATTGTGACATAATTACATGTACATGCATAATGTAGAGTTAATACCAAACTCCACAATTTCTTAACTGAAAAAGCCTCTGCTTCACGGCTATTGTCTTTCCAAGACTAAAGGCGTCATCTTAATCGGTTTGAATACATAAGAATTTTTTGAGACTGTCTTACATTGCTTTGATCCAGAAGACGTATATCTTTGTTTAGAGCCATGTTTTTTAGAGCGTCATCAATTTTTGGTCTCTCTCTTGCAGGCACTAAAACGATGCAGTGTAAGAAATAAGATAATTTGAGTGACAGCATTATCCAACGTCTATCGATTTCTACGGTTCCCTAAATACCCGCATTATCATTTGCTGATCATGTTCCCTCTCATGGCCCATCTTCTAAAAGTAGCCTCAAAACTTCAGGTAGAATATCAGTGTGAGCAGTGACATAATCCTTATGAAAGTCAGTCAGCGAGTTGAGACAACTGCCTTTTTATTGAAAGTTTGTACCTGCAGGTTTGTTTGACCGAAGAGTTTTATGGAGCTTTATAAAACTGCTTAGTTTGACCATACTGATTGGACGTTTTAAATTCATTTCCAGGTTCTAATATTGGACAACTAACCGCTGGAAGTGGTCACAATCACTATGAAAGTTGACCATTTTCGGTCAAACAAACCAATGCAACATGAATAATAACCTGATCCTGATCCATGTGGTGGGTCACTTTCTACCACCCCTGGGTTCCAGTTCTTGCACAATAAAATTGAAGTGGGACACAACAACAATATCTTCAAATTGTTAAGGCTTTCTAAGAGTTCTCCTAAAATTCCCTGGGTATGCCAATTCAACCCCTTTTGATGAATGAACATAACGGACATCTTCAATCATTGGACAACCATACACAGAAAAAAACCCATTATGGTCAAATCAGGACTATAGAAGGCTCTAGCTCTCGCACAAGCAACCAACAGCAAAGCACTCATTCATCACAACCACAACAGGTTGACAATAATCATTATAAATAATAATGATACAGTAGTACGATGTCTTTTTTCTGCCTTACTCAAGATTTTCCTAGAACGAAATATACCAAAACCGCAAGTTGAAACGGAAAAGCCAAAAAAAAACTGCTGGAAAACTAACGCTTATTTCCTTTGTTAACGGTGCAATAGCAGAACTCTATAAGTAAGCTGCAGAAGGATTTGCAGTATGGCTTTACAGTTGTATGATGAAATGAGACAATTTCCTTAAAGAAGGATATGGGACCAGTTGTAAACTCCCTGATGGGACCATGCAATTCAAATGGGCGCATATTTTAGCCATGATGTCTTGATGCTGTAGAAGTCGGTGTAAGCAATAAAGGTCAATAAAAAAAAATGAAATTTCAACAGCCAGCCACTATACAGCGAGACATCTCTGATTTCAGGGGTAAGTCACATGCATACATTACATAGTGAAATCATACTTGGTGCTTTGAGCGCTTTCTTCAGTTGACCTTTAGACATGGCTCCTTCTGGTGCTACCAGTCTGTTCTCGTTGCACGTCTGATTCATGGCGTATGTTGTCACTGCTAGTTGTGCAGCACCAAACTTAAAAGCAGGTCTCTCATCCCCAGCTGCTACATCACCCCAATCTTCTTCTTCTGGTTCCTACAAGTTATACACAGAGCCTGCGTTCAGCATGATGTCAAACCTGTCTTTTGCAAAATACTACACTTGATCTAGGTGCCTACAACTCCTTGGTTCCCAGCATTGCCAGTAAAACGAAACTATCAATATCAACTGCTTGACTATACCACACACTAAACAAAAAGGAATTGAAAAGTCAGGGAAAATAATCACGAAATTCAGATTCAGCATTAAAAGACCCTAATATAACACAAAACCATGGTGTCTGTTCAATAGAATGAGCAACAGAATTGAGAAATTCCTTCTGTCTCCTAGCCGACCCATTAAACCTAGATATATAGGAACTAGGTACATCAAGGAGTTAAATAGTAATATAGGCCCTAAGCGAAGTTTTTATTCTTACTTCTTGCGTTTATCAAGGAAGCTCATTGGCGCAACTGCAATGAACTTTGCTTTTGAGCAGCATTAGTTTAAGAATTCAGTTACCCTACCGGTATGGAAGTGGATGATGAGCTGTTTTGAGTGAGATCTATAACAGGAAATCTAGAAGTTGTGTCCATATTCATCTGTGGTAGATTACGAGCATCAAACGACCTCTTGGCAGGTTGAGCTGGCTCTGAGTAGCTTCTAGTGTACTGAGGTCTATTACCCGCATTGTCAGTAATGCTGGTTCTGGATATGAAGGGTGCAGCGCCTATGTTGAGAGTTGTATGCCTAGCTGCATTGACTGATGGAGGGTTATCAGTAAGCTGAGGTGGAGAGTTATTGCTTGTTGGGAGAGATGAGACAGCACCATTCTGCAGCGCTGTAGGAACGGCAGCCTGTTTGGGTGACACCAGTTGAGATCCATTGAGATCCTGGATAAAATATTAATCCCATAATAATATATCATAAACGCTTCGGATGCTCTTTCCAACACTCTCAACCACTCCTTTTCCACCTTAACGTATGTAGCTCTCATAATTTAGCCCTCATTCTCTACCTAGGGCCTTCTTTCAATCATCAATTTTAACAACCAAACTCACTATATGTTATCTGTTCTTAACACGACAGGAAATTCACCTAGTGACGCACATTGCTTCAACATACCTTCAGCATTCCAGCCCTTACGATCCTATGATAATTTCAGCCCTTTCTCCCAATCACGATCAAATGTTTCACGCTGAATATACCCCCAGAGATAGGTAAGCATGAAAACATGGCATGTACACCTCATTAAAAAACCCATGCTGCCCCTTTTGATGGTTACAAGGGCTTGGAATTTAGCCGTTTGGCCTACTAGTAATGTTGTATCTCTAAATGCGTCATTCACAAACGATCAGTTTTTAATTTGATTGGGCTAATAGCGTATTATTAGATTATTCTAGTGAATGTGAACAGACTTGCTTCTTTTGTGTTTTGTGTCTGATACCTTGTGCTAAATTTATGTTATAATTTAATAACAGGAGATTGCAGTTATCTAACCATCAAGATGATGGCCATCGATCTGCAACTAAGTCATAAATTTATCACATCAAACAAAATATGGTCTCATGAACCATTACGCCAAGCGTTGAGTCATTCTAACTCTTTATAATATACTACACGTATATGATAAGTGCATATTATCCTATATGTATACTAACTGAACTTTATTCAATGTGTCGACAGTTAATTGAACAAAAACTTTGAAATGTTGAAATAATACTTGTTCAACATAATCTTTTGGTGTCCGGGGCTTTGGGATAGCTATATAATTGACATCAGAGCTAGCTCTGCTTATCCAAAGAGATTTTTACAATACCATATTAAATATTTTAATTATAATACCATGTACCAACAGTATCTATCATCTTTGATAACATGCTTTCATCCATTGTTACAAGATCAAAAATGCTCAAAACATCCATTGTCATACATTTGTTTGACATGCTCACGCCAGAAGTGAATTTTCCATGTAGCCTAGGTCTCTGAATTAAAGTTGACTTTTACTGCTGGATTAGTTATTTGGTATATGTATCTTATTTATGATTGTGCTATCGGGACAGTGCACCCGTTCACAAATATCAGAGATTATGACTGTCATTATAATGGGTCATCATTGAATTGTTTAATTTGGTGCACTCTTACTAAGGCATGCTAAGAACAGACTGCAGTCTCTAAAGCAAACGATTTACGCTTTTCAAGTCGCAAGCCTGGAAAACAGGCCAGCATCTGTACATTTCAGTTACAGCCATCATGATAGCAATAGTAAAGCAAAAAAACCTAGCATGTACATGTCGTGTTTGAGAAGAAGCCCAAAGAGTAATGCGAATGACTATGAGGCAGGTTTTTGCTCTTCAGTTTATCAGCAGATTTTTTTTCTGTATTCTTTATTTTGGTTTCATCTTTTCATAGTTTGAGAAGGTCTGATGAGACAAGGAGGTTGATCTGAGGCCATAGAAAACCAGATGAGCGACGCAACACATACCGGTATCACATGCACAAGTTCTTCTGGCCTATTACACATGTAATAACCCCATAAAGTGGAATGTATCCTTCTGGTAGCTGATTCAGTACAAGAAAGCTGGAATGGAACTACTTGAGTTTTTTACATATCATGAAGCTGGGGCTTTTTCCCTAATATACTGAAAGTGCATATCAAATAATAGCATAAGTATTATACCTGTAGGAACTTATAGACATCTGCGACAAGTGTGGAAGATTTGAGACCAGTGAGAACCAGTTTCTCATCTCCAAGCTGCAGAGACATGTGATGTAAACCTTCACTCCCATCCTAACAAAGTACAAAAAATTCAGTGACAAATTACTAGAATAATGTGCAAGCAAATCCTAAACGAAACGATAGACTCAAACAATGGGTATATATATATATATCAATATCTAAATTCTGGGCCTACACAGATTGTGCAAAATAGTGTTGCAAGCTAAAAAAACTGGTATATGAAAGAATATGTTAATATTTTAGTTCAAACTCCTTAGTTACACATGTCCACGAGAAGCCTATCAATATTTTTTAAAAACCGTCTCGCCCCTACTCCATAGAGACTTTCAAAGTTCATTTGTATCCCACTTAATATACTGTCTAGGACTGTATTACTGATGCTGTTAGGCACCGCATATAACTACCCGACCACTGGGTACAAGCAATCCAGAGCTGATGAGTGCCTACATCGCATTAAGTTCTGGTACACATGAGAGCACCCTACTGAACTCAGGTCCTCAACTGCCACCAAAGATCAGCACTGCATTCAAACCCCAGTCCCCAGTCATCCATCCTCATAAAATAACACTTAACGCTAAAAATTAAATGTAGGAATATTCAGGCCTCCGATAATGGACCCTGCTTGCACATATCATGAAGATGCAACAAAAAGCCTACATAATACACATCTATCACTTACAGTTATTCGAGGTGTGACATGGAAGTCTGTCTTGAGTCGACTGACTATCTCCTGACCAAGCACACTACCAGGAGAGGTGGTAATTAGTAAACGCTGCCCACAATGTACATGATTAGTGTTCACTGGTTTAAGCGAGCTAACAGCTGCTGCCTATAACAATATACGGGTAACATATCTTGTTTGTCACACGTTGATCATGATGAATAGTCTAGAGAATGTTATAGTAGACCTACACCCAGTGCTTTTAGATAATTAGTAAGGTTGTGGTATAATATCCAAAGATGTAGTAATATACTCATACTCATTTAATGAAATTGCTAACACTAGGATCATCCAATTAGGGCATCTTCCAATTACATGCATACATTCTTAGGATATGATGGGTCGACAATCATTTTGATAACAAAGTCTTTATGGGCAGGTAGGCCTACAGATGGGGCCTAACGACTATTCTCAATTCATACATGTATGTAGTTAATGGGTAGGTACTAACTGCCAAACTCATTTGATATCTCAACCAGCTTGCGCTACCCGCATATTTTTCATCTGCATAATAATGATAACAACAACCTGGCAAATTGTAGTAATGTGCATAGTCATTTTGTTAACAGCTCAGCAATTTGGGGAGAATGGTAAAGAAAGTTCAAGTCCGCATTTAAAACCTACGATTTTGAATTGTCTAACTGGGACAGGTCTACAACATGCAGCCGGCTCTGTTCATCTCTTCTACTCATACATGTACATTACATACTGTAAACCTCTTACCATCAGTCAGTGTGAGTCATTTACATATTATAGAGCTAGGGTGTTTTAACTAAAAGACTAGCCAACAGACTAAGGAATTTGGACACTTTGAAGAGACGCATTAACACAGTCTGCCAGCAAACCCGACATAAAAAGAAAAGCAAAGAACAAGGCAGTTGCTAAACGTAACAACAAAACCCAATTATCATGCTCATGGAGGCTCCTATAATCCCTTTCAATATGAGTGATAGTGCCAGCATATTTTTGAGGATTTTCTATTATTCTGAGTAGATCTGGTGTATGAAGAGACAGAGTCTTTGAGTAAAATTAATCCCGTTATTTGAGACACAAGTCTACCCAGATTATAAAAGCCTCTATTATGCACAAAATTCAACTCTGTCACCATTTCTTGTTGCAACAATGTGATAGTTACCTGCTCCCCATTTCTGAAACGAAATAATCATCTCACACCAATAAAAGCCTTGTTAGGACAGCATTACACAAGCAGCAGACTACTACTAAATCAGATGGGATAAAGTCTAGAAAATATCAAGCGCACAATGTACAATACTCTATAAAATGACAAAAGCAAGCATTTTGAACAAGGAGTAAGTTAACTCCTTGACTTGAATGAGAAGACATTAATTTGAATGAGAGGTGAGCGAGAAATGAGGCTGGAAGCATAGTGTTCATTATCAACTACAACACAGGATAGTCATCTGAGTTATCAATGTGCAAAATAACCTGTCACTGACTTAGTAAAGCAAAAAGTGTTACAATTGAAGATATTTTACATAGTACTCACTTGTCAGTTGGTGTAGCTCTGTCTGGAGTTGTGCGAGCAGAATCTAAAAAAATATTTCATAAATTGAACTGGTGCATATGCTTAGGTAACAGATCAAGGTAGGTACCGGTATATTGAGAATTATGAATGGCTCCACAAAACAAAATAAAAAAAAATGCCAAACTTAAACAACTTTCCACTAAATTCAACTTAATCTAGGCATACAAATGTGGGTGCTTATGCGTGTAGGCCTACATGTATGCGGGTGTAAAGATAGATATTCTATATTATGATAATTTAACGTATCTATGCATCATTTTAGTCTGCCAGGGACAACATCCAAACCAAGGTTGATTGAGTATATTTATATCTATCACTAGCCTAGGTTCTATCACAAGCACAGCTATATAATCACCTTGAGATGAAGAGCATGAATTATTATTGCTGTCCGGGATTACAAGGGGTGATGTTGATGTGGGGTTCCGAGATTTGAGAGGACGAGGTTTCTGGAAAGTCCTGAGCTTTGGTTTGATGTTTTTGATTGGGCTTGGGTTGCTGGAGGTTGGCGGCGGTGAGGTAGTAGGGTGTGCATCCTGTAGACCTCCAGGACTGCTTCTCTGTGGCTCAGTGCTTACGGATCGCTTCAGAAGAGAAGCTCTCCCTCTGCCCAGACTCACACTCATTTCCTCAGCTTCTGCATAAATAAATGATATACCGGTATACCACTCAACATCAAACTTCACATTGCAAAATGCGCCCATCACTGGTTCGCTAAAATGTGATACAGACAGATAGAGCTACATATGTAGGCTAAGCTACTGCCGTGACTGGATGTTCTGATGATCACTGTTCATTAACTATACCACAAACAAGGAGTAGGGCCTACCTCTTACTACACTACAGCGGGTAATATGGGAGGAGAGCCAAAAATCCAGCCAAAGCATCTCAATTTGTGTTAAGTAAAGGCATTTTACCATGCTATCACAATTCGCTTTATCTGGTAACCTGAGGTACATGAATCGCAAGAAAATTAAAGTGGATTAATATTCGAACAAAATAAATACTACAGAGTCACAAGTTGATCGTGCCTCTTGACAATAAAAATTGACTGGTGCGCTCCATAGATGCCAACTCAACTGTTAACAGTAAGCCCCTATTGTTACTGTAACTTCAGCTGTTAGCAAGCATCTAGGGAGCGCACCAGGCCTGCAGGGGGGTCTGTAGTATTAGGTATGGTGGAATCACGCCGCCTGTACTTGGTCGGCTATATCTTTCGTCTTTCTCCCTAATTGCTCGTAATGAGCAGATCACAATGTGGGTTGCCAATGGTTTTATGTGCAAGAGTGCTTTACCAATATTATATAGACTACATGACTTTTGCTCAGTAAACCATTATGATAATGCCCATTAGAAAACACCCACCAATGCCTATGACTCCATACAAGCTCACTGTTACTCCAACATGCAAGCCACACAATAATACCTGCATGAATTTTTTAACAACCTCACCATTCATTTGATTCAAGTTAGCAAAATAAAGTTGTAGTTAAGCAAGGAGTAAAAGTCTTTTACTCCTTGAGTGAAGTAAGAAGAAAGGAGTTTACAGGAAAGGGGATGAAAATGAGTTATGCAAAATTTTACAGAACTTACCTAAAGTTGAAGGCTTTTAGTGGTGAATCTCTGCGCAGATGTCAAAAGTCTGAAAGAAGTGCAAGGTGATTCAGTGGCAGTTGACTGTACTGGTATCCAAAGTCTGGATGTTCACTGTTTTCGGTCTGCACATAAAATTATATCTGGAATTGCATCGTGTTGATGAAAGGTCAGAGGTCACAGAGCCCAAATCTCTGAAATGTGTGTTTCGAAAACCGTGGGGCTGAAACATGACCATCGTTACAGAATAAATATTAGCCTCAGAAACTATTTAAAGAAATCAAGTAAATTAGCTCGCTAATAATAATTTGAAATCTTGAATTACTTTGAGTTGAGGGACTGAACAGGAGTCCACAACGTATTACAAACATTGGTTCTGAGTCTGTAAATTGCATAGCTTGTGCTGATTGGAAATAAATTTGGAGACCGACTTGATCTGGTTGACATAGATACTTGGGAGAGAACAGAACCCTGCACTGCTACACTTACTCATGTATCCCAACAAAACTTATGGACTTTGAGCCACATATTACCACTGTAATCAAGAGTAAGAGACAGAGAGGGAGGAGTACTACAAATTTAAAAAAAGGTGATAGAAAAAGTAAAGTCACATAACTTAACTAACAGGTCCAGGACAAGAGCAGGCAGACTGTCACTGTGACTGTCTGAGATACTGGGTGCGAGGGAGTGTGTGCCTATTGCCTGCCTTTATAAAGTGAAGCTACCATTCCTTCACTACCTGAGAAAGGTAATTTAATGTTTTTAAATGAGTTGAAGATAGATATATATTCCTTGGATTCACTTTTAATTTGACTTCGAATTATCTACTTACTTGATACTTGCCGAGATGATCACCACTTCATGGAGTTGAAGACTTTGG
>ERZ1740062.652-NODE-652-length-16874-cov-4.469826_pt1 | contig 16874 bp, 20 predicted proteins | sample MGYA00581741_ERZ1740062 | MGnify/ENA primary metagenome ERZ1740062 (study PRJEB43018, sample SAMN04849747) | marine metagenome | isolation source: floating plastic debris | place: Pacific Ocean | collected 2008-09-01 | study: EMG produced TPA metagenomics assembly...
CCGGCTGATCCGGATTTTTGGCGGGATCATCCTGCTCGGCTTTCTTGTTTCGGCCTACGCCTATGTCGCGACCTTCATCTCGGTCTGGTGCTTCTTCGCGGCGGCGGCAAGCGTTACGCTGTATTTCTATTTCAGGGTTGCCGCCGACGCCCCCTCAGAATTTTATAGCCGGTCCATGGGGCGCGGAGGCGAGCTTTAGGAAAGTCCGGTCCTCGCGGAGGATAAATTTTTCCTTTTGCGCAAAGTCATAATTCTCCCGGCCTAGCGGATCGGCGGCAAGGCGCGCGCGATAGGCTTCATAGGCCGCTAGGCTCTCGATATTATAAAGCCCGTAGGCAAGCGTCGAGGAGCCTTCATGCGGCGCGTAATAGCCGATCAGGTCGGCGCCGCAGCGCGGGATCGCCTCCCCCCAGTTCCGGGCATATTGCACAAACTGGTCTTTCTTCGTCGGGTCGATATGATAACGGATGACGCAGGTAATCATTTTTCTCTCCTTTAATAAGTTCCGCGATCATACCGCTTGCATGTCAGGTAAGCTTCGGTTAGCATCGAACTATGAAAGAAGGACCGGATATCGCTTTTTTAGGCTCTCTCATCGGAGAGCCGGCGCGCGCGAACATGTTGACCGCGCTGCTCTCGGGCAAGGCGCTGACGGCGAGCGAGCTCGCGGCCGAGGCCGGCGTTACCGTGCAGACGGCCAGCTCTCATCTCTCAAAAATGGAAACGGGCGGCCTGCTCCGACAGCGCAAGCAGGGTCGGCATCGCTATTTCGCCCTCGCCGATGATGACGTCGGTAGCGTGCTGGAAGCGATGATGGGCCTCGCCGCGAAGAAAGGCCATCTTCGTACCCGGACGGGGCCGAAGGATCCGGCGCTCCGATACGCGCGGGTCTGCTATAATCATCTCGCGGGTGATCTCGGGGTCCGGATGATGGACAGTCTGCTCGCGCGCGATTTCCTCATGCCGGAGAATGAAGGACTGGGCCTCACTGATGACGGCCGCGCTTATTTCGAGGGATTTTCGATTGATTTTGAGCCGCTTGAGAAGCTCCGGCGGCCCTTGTGTAAATCCTGCCTCGACTGGAGCAACCGGCGGAGCCACCTTGCCGGTTCCCTCGGTACCGCACTCCTCACCCGTTTCTACGATCTTAACTGGGCGAAGCGCGTTGAAAACTCCCGTATTGTCGCGTTCAGCACGCGCGGCGAGAAAGCCTTCCTCGAAACCTTTCCGATATAACCTTTTCATTTGTACGGTCGCTTCGGGCGAAGCTTTATCTCAGGCCCGCCACCTCACCTGCCCTGCACCGGCGGCGCGAAGAAACGCTTTGTCAGCAACAAGCCGAGTATGGATCCGCAAATCGCCAGGGCTGAATCCTTCTGCGCGTCGAACAGGTCGCCCTGCGTCCCAAGATAGGCAATCGCCGCCTCGGGGCTAACGATGATGGCAACGATCCATTCGATGATTTCATAGCCGCCGCTCAACATGGCGATGGTGGTGAAAGCGGTGAAGGCGCTCAACCCACGTCCGGCGCCTGAATAGCGGTGCAAAAACTCGCGGACGGGATAGACGATAAGAAGGCCAAAGCAGAAATGAATGACGCGATCATAGTGGTTCCGTGCAAGGGAAAAATAGTCCTGTAACCAGAAACCCATCGGCATTTTGGCATAAGTGTAATGAGATCCCACGAGATGGAGCAGCATGAAAACTGTGATCAGGATATAGGACATATCCGACAGCGGCCAGCGGCGATGGAAATAGGCAAGCAGGCCGACGGTCAGGAATACAAGGAGGTTTTCGAGAAACCAGTCCAAACGGTTCTCAGGCCCGATCGCCGCGATCAGCCAGCCAACGGCAAGCAGAACCGCAAGACCCTGTAACAGCCTGTTGCGCCGGAACGGTATGGTCACGGGATCTGATGCAGTGGTCAGCATTGAAAAACTATATCCGGTAAAGTGCGGCGCATCGAGCCCTTTCAAGTCTTGCTTAAAACGATACCGACGGCAACCAGTATTCCCGCGCCGAGGGCGAGGACACTGTATTTCTGCGGATCTTTTTCGGCTGATGGCAAGAGATGGCTGGCCCCGACATAGACAAGCGCCCCCGCTGACAAGGAAAGCAGGGTTCCAAGGAAGGCGGCATCGATCCGGCTGATAAAGGGATAGGAGACGCGCATCCCGAGTGGTGTCGTCACTGCTGCCGCGAAAAAAGCCGCCAACAACGCCGCCCGGTCGGAAAGACCACCCCGCACCAGCAGGAGGTAGGTGATAATTCCTTCCGGAAATTCATGTAGCACCATGCCGATGGCCGTTAGTACGCCGGTCAGGGTGCTGACCGTAAAGGTGATGGAGTAAATCGCGCCATCGAGGAAAGAATGAAGCCCGATCCCCAGCATCGGAACCAGGCCGATAGCATAATCCGCGGTCGTCGGCTTGTCGCAGACGAAGGCGGTGATAAAGCGGTTGAAGAGATACATGAACAGATAGCCGATGAGCAGGAAGGCCGGCGCCTCCGGGCTCATCTCGAACGCCTTGGGGATGATATGCAGGAAGGAGACGGAAACCAGCACGCCCGCGGCAAAACAGACGAAATAGGTCATGTTCCGCCGCCCCCATGCTTCGAAGCGGTGGATCACATATAGACCCGCTGTCGTCACCACAGCCGCAAGAAAGCTTGCCAAGAAGGCGATCCAGAAATCTGTGTCCACATCCCCTCCTCCCGCCATGGACTGGCGGCACGGGACCATTTGATACGCCCTAAAAAAATAATAACTCTAATGTGCAAATCCATTGACTTCAATCAACAACAGCCACCAGAATATCGGCTATCTATTTACCATCATCCAAAGGAGGAGGACATTATGTCGCCCGATCAGACGAATTCTTCGGTTCGTGAAGCCGTCGCCGTTTTCGATAATGTTGAATCTCTTCAAGGAGCGATAGATGAGCTGGAAAGCTCTGGCTTTGATCGCGCCGACCTAAGCCTGCTTGCCGGGGAGCCTGCCGTCGAGGAGAAGCTCGGCCATGCCTATACCAGAGTTGAGGAACTTGAAGAGGACCCGAAGGTTCCCACCGTCGCCTATGTCGCGAAAGAGTCCATCGGAGGCGCCGAAGGCGCGTTAATCGGGACCCCTATGTATATCGCGGCGGCCACCACGGCTGGTATTATGGCGGTTGCCGGAGGTCCGATTGCCCTGACAATTGCTGCTGTTGCAGCGGCGGGCGCGGCCGGCGGCATGATCGGCACGATCCTGGCCACGTTTCTCGACAGACATCACGCAGAATATTTGCAGGAACAGCTTGATCACGGTGGCCTGCTTCTTTGGGTGCGCGCCCGGGACGAGGCCCACGGACAAGAGGCCCTTACCATCCTCAAGAAACATTCCGCCCATGACGTTCATCTGCATGGAGCAACCGCATAACCGCCGCTTTCGCGGCCGAACAGGAGAAAGACCATGAGCCTTAGAATTGGCGATACAGCCCCTAATTTTAACGTCGATACCACCAACGGCCCGATCGATTTTCATCAGTGGATTGGCGATAGCTGGTGCTTCTTCTTCAGCCATCCCGCCGACTATACGCCCGTCTGCACGACGGAGATGGGCCGCACCGCGCAGCTCGCCGATGAATTCGCGAAACGCAACGTAAAGCCGCTTGGTCTATCCACCGACACGGTGGAGGAACACAAAAACTGGATCCTTGATGTCAATGACACCCAGAACACCACCCTCACCTTCCCGATTGTCGCTGACCCGGATCTGAAGGTCGCGAAACTCTTTGAGATGATCCACCCGTCTGAAAGCGAGACAGCAGCGGTGCGCAGTGTCTTTATCATCGATCCGAACAAGAAAATCCGTCTCACCATGACCTACCCGATGAGCGTCGGGCGGAACTTTGATGAGATCCTGCGCGTTATCGACGCGCTACAGCTTGGGGACGCGAAGAAAATCGCCACCCCGGCGGACTGGAGACCGGGTCAGAAGGTCATCATCCCGCCCTCCATCACCAATGACCAGGCAAAGGATATCTTCCCACAAGGCTGGGACGAAATCCGCTCCTATCTGCGCTTGACCGACGTCGGCTAACCGGTTTAACAGGAGTGAAATGATGAGCGAACGGCTACAGCGGATTCTTGATGAGGCGTTGGATGATGAGTATAAGGCCCGCGCGAGTTATGCCGCCATTATCAAGGCATTTGGTCCGGTCAAGCCGTTCGTGAATATTGTCGAGTCGGAGGGGCGCCATGCTGCGGCCCTCCTTCAGCAGTATCAACGGCTCGGCCTGAAACCACCCCATAACCGCTGGGCGGCGCATGATACAAAGGTTCCGGCGACCCTGCTTGAGGCCTGCGAGGCCGCCGTCGCCGCTGAGATCGAGAATGCAGAAATGTATGAGCGTCTCCTCGCCGAGGCAGACGATCCCGTCCTCCATGACGTCCTCTCCAACCTGCGTGACTCCTCCCAAAATCGTCACCTGCCCGCCTTCAAACGCTGTGTGGAGCGGTATAGCACCTAAAAGGAAATCGACAGCCTGATCGGGCGCGGCTATTGTGCCGGCATGAAACAGGGATTTTACGGTATTCTGCCCTTTGCCATCGGGGCGGCGGCCTATGGCTTTGCCTTTGGCATTCTCGCGGCGCAGACGGGCTACCCCTGGTGGGGCGTGGCACTGATGAGTTTTTCCGCGCATGCTGGCGCGTCGCAGATCGTCGCGGTGGAGCGTTTCGCCGTTGACGGGCTGGTGATCGGCTCGGCGCTTGCCGGTATCGCGCTTAACCTCAGATATCTCGGGATCATTGCGTCTCTCGGCGGGATACTGAAGAATGTGCCGCTCTGGCAGAAGCTGATCGCCATTCATATTACCGGCGATGAAAGCTGGGCGCTTACCATGGCCAAGAACGCGCGGGATCCGACGATTGGTGCGCCTTTCTTGATGGGCTCCGGCCTGACGCTCATCGTGACCTGGACAGTCTCGACGGCCCTCGGGGCGCTGCTGGGCCAGACGATGCCCGACCTTGCAAGCTATGGTCTCGGCTTTGCCTTTACCGCCGCCTTTATCGCCATGGCGCGGGCGATGTGGCACGGGCCGCAGAATATGGTGCCGTGGGTGGCGACCTTCCTGATCACGGTCCTACTCGTCAAGCTGGGGGTTGAGAGCGCCTATGCCATTCTGCTCGGCAGTCTTGCCGGGGTCGCCGTCGCCGCCCTTTTGAGACAGCGAAAGACAAAGAAGGGGGAGGAAATGCCATGACGTTTGACCACTGGCTCCTAATCGGCGTGCTCGCGCTTGGCACCTATTCCTTACGCCTCGCCGGGCTGATCGGCGGTCAGGCAATACTCCGTAACGCGAAACTGAAAGTCCTGCTCGACGACCTGCCCGGCTGCCTGATCGTGGCGCTTGTCGCCACGTCGCTTGCCGATGCCGCCCCCCTCACCTGGATCGCCGCGGCCTTCGCGCTTGGTATCGCAATCGTGACCAATAACGTTGTCATCACCATGGCGCTTGGCTTCGCCGCGATGTTTGCCATGCGGTATTTTGGGGTTGGGGGTTAGGGTTGAGGCTACTCACCCCGCGCAAATCATTACTTTTTGTCGTTCACAGGCCGCCACCCGATGCGTGAAGCAGTTGCGATAGTCCTGATCCGTATAAAGGCCTAAAAACGCGTCCAAATTCGGAAAGGCGCCAATTGCAATTATATCCCAGTTTTCGCTATCCCCGAGGAACATTCCGCCATAAGGGCCGACGTGGAGAAAGCTCCCCCCGGCCTTTTCCATGGCGGGCATGCTGACGGCCGCATATTTGTTAAACGCCTCCATGCCTGAAACGACGGCCCCGGCATCCGATGGCGAACGCGCATAATCAGCCTCCGCCGATAGTTTGAAAAAATTGACAAGCTTCAGTGGATTTGCCGGGGGAAGGGTCAGGATATGCTTCCATTGCTCCTTTGTCGGGCTGGAACCGTCACTGCCATCGCCATACCATTCGCAGAACTGCTGAACCTGCTGATCAATATCGTGATTGACTTCCATTTGAAATTCTCCCTATTCTATACACATGTAAACAAAACCGCTCATCAGCTAAATAGGAATTAGATTTACACGTGTCAACAAAAAAAGCGACGGGCGTGACCCGAAACGAGATACTGGATGTTGCCTGGGGCCTGATTGCGGAACAGGGCGCAGATGTCTCTATGCTGGATATTGCAAAGGCCGCGAACGTGAGCCGTCAATCCGTGTATCTGCATTTTAAATCACGGGGCGGGTTGCTGATGGGGCTGGTGAAACGCGCCGATGACCGGTTTGCAATCAGGGAAGAGTTTTTCGCGGCGATGAAGGTCAAGTCCCCTCGCAAGAGGCTGGATGCCTGCCTGAGCGCCTGGTTCAAATTCGCGAAAAACATTCAGCCCGTGGCCAATGACCTCATTCGCCTGCGAAAAACGGATGCCGATGCCGCCGCCGCGTGGGAGGATAGAATGACCGAATTGCGCCTGTGGGAGAAAAAGCTGATAGACTCCCTCGCCGCAGACTCCGCCCTTAAAGAGGGCTGGACCGTCACAAGCGCAACAGACTTTCTCTGGGCCTCTTCCTCCGTACAGATTTGGGACCTGCTAACCGGAGATCGCGGCTGGAGCGCCCGAAAATGCTCGCAGGTTTTAAGATCAACGATAGCAACCGCCTTGTTGCGGGAATAAAACAACGGACAGGGTTACCTGACGGCTTACCCCATACGATGCAGAGCGCAAATTTTATTGCCCGATGGATCCCGTAGATAGGCGAGATAAAGATTACCGGTGGGCCCTTCGCGAACCCCGGGAGGATCCTCGCAAGTAACGCCGCCATTTGCCAGGCCGGCGGCATGCCACCGGTCCGCCGCCGCAGGATCAGATGCCGCAAAACCGATCGTACTGCCGTTGCCGTTACAGGCGGGCTCCCCGTCGATCGGTTTGCTGATCGCGAATACACCCGTTGGCGTGCGGTAAAAATACCGGCCTTTCGCGTCCATCACGCCCGGCTTATGCCCGAGCGCTCCCAGGACGGCATCGTAAAAGACTTTTGATGCCTCCACATCGTTCGCGCCAACCATAATATGAGTAAACATTCTAACTCCCGATAATAATGTATATGAAAATGCCCTGTTTGGTGGTCATGTTATCCTGAGTGCTCGTCGAATACAAATATCATTCCTGTCCAACAACGTCGTCATCACCATGGCGCTTGGATTTGCTGCGATGTTCGGATTGCAGTTGTGGGTTGAGTGGATAGGAGCACACAATCGAAATTAAAATTCATGGCTTAGCTAAATCTGAACAATTCTGCGTGGAAGTAGTAATTTCTTGCATTCCAAGCAATATTCTTCTATAATACATCTTCACGTTGAGCCATAGATAAGTCTCAGGGAAACGTGACAAGGGGTGGCTGCCCCTTCAGCTATTTTCCATATATATGCGAATAAAACATATCCGCCGATTGAGTGCGTAGGGCGGGTATGGGTAATCCGGTAAGCCGGGCGACGTATGCCGGGGGTTAGATCGGCCCCAAAGGGTTATGTTCCTTCAGAGGCAGCGGTACAAGATGGCTCCGGAAGTGTCGGCGGTGAACTCGCCGTCGCGGCTCATGGTGCCGATTTTCTGCAGACGATCAGCCGAGATCATGGCCACCATATCAATAGAGCCGCTTTCAAGGACCAGGCCGTAGCGCTGGCCGGTCTGCCAGACGGACGTCAGCGGTGTGCGGGCTTCTCCCTGCGCGATGCGCACCAGATCCCGCTCGCCGAGGACAACTTTCCCTCCGTCTGTATTGCAAGCCGTGCCCCAGGCTCCCCGGAGCCGCAAGGGCACGCTGTCGAAGTCCCACACCTTGTCATAGGGGACCTTGATAACCTCGGTAAAGCGTGCACGCAGATTGACGGGCTTGACAATGGGAGCGATCGGGGTCGGTCGTTTGTTTATGGCCAGCTCCGGTCCCTTCCCGTCGTCCGCCATGGACGACATGGGAGCCACAATACTATAGGCAAAGAGGAAGACGGCGAGCATCGCCCCGCCAAGGGCCATGCTGCCGACCGCAAATTTCGAATTTTTATAGGCGCGGGTATCGCGAAAGCGGACCTTTTCCTCAACCTCGACAGTATGATAGACGTTGCGATCCTTTTCGCGGGAGAAATAGCCGCCAAGGATGCGCACGCGTTGACCGCCCCATTCCGCGATGAGCTGGCGGGCGATGTCCTGTGCCGGCATTTCCGTCTCGTAGCGGCCGAAGCTGCGCCATTTGCTATCAAACAGCGTCTGGACCACAAATTGCGAATAATTCTTTGTATCCGTTGGCATTTTTATCCTTCAAACCCGACCAAAAATTGGGCTGAGTCTGAAGACTAGGCAGTCAGGATAAAGAAACCGTTAATTTCCGCCTCTTTTTCGAATGATTTAGCATGAAATAAGGCGCCCCATGGAGCGCCTTTCTTGTCGTGAATTTCTTCGGTTTCTGCCATTAAGCAGCCTTCCTCTTCTTTCGCCAGCCGACAAAGCCCAGTACAGCCAGCCCCGCCCCATAGAGCGGTAGCGCTGCAGGTAGTGGCACGGCAGAAATTTGGGTTTCTATGCTGAGGGAATAGGGTGTTTCCCCTGAGCTGCCAAAGATGTAACCTTCCCCACTTTCAGAGAAAATTGTCGCAGCACCACCGATAGAAAAATATCCGCCTTGGGCACCCATAATATCCAAAAATGCGAGTTCGTTTAGGCTCATTTCAAAGTCATATTCATATTGTTCGTTTGAGAACTCACGATTTCCATAGCTATTTCCGGTTCCTAAATCGTCATAAATAGCAAGATTTAGGGAATCATTCTTGTTTAATGTTTCTGCATCTGTGGAAACATCGAAAAGTGTATATAGAACAGTAAGGCTGACACCAGAGGTTACTCCCCCGGTGCTATAAGCGAGTCCTGAGAGAGAAGCACTGACAACTTTCTCATCTTCCGCCAAAGACAACCCGGAAAGATCAAAAGTAAAAAAATTTCTGGCAGTGTTAAAAAAAGTGTGTCCCGCGTAGACATTGGATTCACCCGTTCCGCCCAAATTTTCTGACCACCAGCCTTGGCTATTTGGGCCATAACCAAATGGTGAGTTAGCGGTTGAAAAACTGTAGGAGGCAGCCTGAGCTGTACTAACCATACCAACACTAATAATAATCGCTGATGCCATCGCTAAAAGACGTTTCATAATTCCCTCAATACAATTTTAAATATATTTATTTAAAACTAATTTGATTCTACCAAAAGGCGCAAGAATTAATTTCAGTATGGTTAACGTGACGGCCAGAAAAAGGAATAAAAAAGGCGCCCGATTGAGCGCCTTTTGTTCGGTTGAAGAATGGGTCGTCCCGGCTCAGGCGATCTTTTCTTCTTCATGGGTAACAATCACCGGTTCCATGCTGCTAAACACATCTTCATCAAGATGGCAGGCGATCTGGTGGCCGGGCTCGAACTCCTTCACCGGGGGCTCTTCCGTCTCGCAGATGCTGCCGATTTTACGCGGGCAGCGGGTCTGGAACGGGCAGCCGGGCGGCGGATTCACAGCAGAAGGGATATCTCCCTTCAGGATGATCTGCTTTTGCTCCACCGAGGTGTCGGCGATCGGTACGGCGGAGAGAAGCGCCTCCGTATAGGGGTGATAGGGCGGCGAGAAAACCTCATCCGTCGTCCCCTGCTCCACGATATGGCCAAGATACATAACGACAACGCGATCAGAGAGATAGCGGACAACACTCAGGTCATGACTGATGAACAGCAGCGTCGAGCGGAGGTCGTTCTGGATTTCGGTGAGCAGCCCCGTGACCGCGGCCTGAACCGACACATCAAGCGCCGAGACAGGCTCATCCGCGACCACAACTGCCGGGCCCCCGGCATAGGCGCTGGCGATACCGATACGCTGCTTCTGGCCTCCGGACAGCTGACGTGGTCGGCGATGCGCGAAATCCCGTGGAAGCTTTACGAGATCAAGGAGTTCGTTGACCTTCTCTCGGACCTTATTCGGATCCTTCTCGACCCCGAATTTCCTGATTACGCGGGCGATCTGGCTGCCCACGGAATGAGAGGGATTGAGTGTGTCAAACGGGTTCTGGAACACCATCTGCAAATGCCCGACGGTGCGCGCTTTTCGGTTCTGCACGGAGACATGAGCGAGATCTTCACCGTTCAGGACAACCTGACCATCCGTCGCCTCCTCCAGTCCCATCAGGACCTTCGCAAAAGTAGACTTGCCGCAGCCGGACTCGCCGACGATGGCGACCGTCTCCGCCTCCCGTGCATTGAAGTTGATATTCTCATTTGCCTTCACGGTTTTCACGGCGTCACCGCGGATCATGGCAAGGATAGAGCTTGAGCGAATTTCGTAATATTTCTTCATATTACGCACATCGAGTACGACCTTGCCGGACTTCACGGATTTCACCGTTACGGCTTCATGATCGCCTTCCGACCAGTCAATATCTTCAAACCGGGCGCAGCGCACGGTATGTCCCTCTTCCTCGGGAACGGAGCGCATGCGGACTTTTTCCTGATCGCAGGTCCCCGCCTTGAAGAAGGCACAGCGCGGCCCGAAGAAGCACCCCTGCGGGCGCTGATGCGGGAGCGGCAATTGCCCCGGGATGGGAACCAGCGGTCGCTCGTTCTTGTCGGCGCCGGGCAGTGGAATGGAGGCGAACAGTCCGCTCGTATAAGGATGGCACATGGCGTCAAAGACTTCATTAACCGTGCCGTCCTCAACCGCCTCACCCGAATACATTACCGTCACCCGGTCGCAGGTATCCAAAATCAGCCCGAGGTTATGGGAGATATAGATCATGGCCGTGCCGAATTCCGCCGAGATTTCCTTTACCAGCTCGACAATGCCCCGTTCCACCGTCACATCGAGCGCCGTTGTGGGCTCATCAAGCAGCAGGAGGTCGGGCTTGGACAAGAGCGCCATGGCAATCACCACGCGCTGCTGCTGACCGCCGGAAATCTGGTGCGGATAGCTTTCCATGATCCGCTTCGGATCGGGTAGTTTTACCGCCTCTAGCAACTCAAGGGCGCGGGCCTTCGCCTCGTTTATCGTGACATCCTCATGAAAGAGGGGCACTTCGGCCAGCTGGTCGCCGATCTTCATCGACGGGTTGAGGGACGCCATCGGCTCCTGATAGATCATCGCGATTTTGGAGCCGCGCAAGGCACGGAGTTCCTCTTCGGACATGGTGCGCATATCGCGGCCATGGAAGAAGATCTCCCCGCTCTTGATATAGCCGTTAGAGCCGAGATACTGCATGATGGCGAGGGCGACGGTAGACTTGCCACAGCCGCTTTCGCCAACGATGCCGACGCCCTGCCCCGGCATCACCTTCATGTTGAAGTCGATGACCGCCGGGATTTCCCCGCCACGCGTATCGTAGGAGATGCAGAGATTGCGGCATTCCAGAATAGGTGTCTGTTCTTCCATAATCCTAGTCCTTCATCGATATTTCGCGCAGGCCATCGGCCAGCAGGTTAAATCCAAGGACCAGCGACGAGATCGCCGCGGCCGGTACAACGGCCATATGTCCTGCGAAACTGCCGAGCGGCTGGGTTTCGGCGTTCATCTTGGCCCCTGTCGGTTGTGGGGGTGGGAGGCCAAGGCCGAGATAGCCGAGCATGGCGATGGTGATTGTCGTATAGCCAAGCCGCAGGCAGGCGTCGACGATGAGCGGTCCGCGCGCGTTCGGCAGAAGCTCCACCAGCATGATATAGAGCGAGCTTTCGCCCCGTGTCTGGGCGGCAAAGATATAGTCTCGCGTTCGAAGATCGAGCACCAGCCCGCGCACAATACGCATGATGCCCGGTGCAGAGGCGAAGGTCACCGCGAGCACGATGTTAAAGCCCGTCGCGCCGAGGTAGGTGATAATGATGATGTAAAGCACGATCACCGGGAAGGAGAGCAGCACGTTGGAAATAAAGGAAATAATTTCATCCCACCAGCCGCCGAGATAGCCTGCGACCACGCCCATCAGCATGCCGACGATATAGGCCACGGCCGTTGCCGTCGTTGCCCAGACCAGCACCTGCTGCGCGCCGAAGCTAACGCGCGAGAGAATGTCCCGGCCTTTGTGATCAGTACCGAGCCAATAGAGCCCGCCGTCTCTTGCGTCTGCCAGAGGGGCCTTGAAGGGCTCCAGCGGGGCATTCGGATCATAGAGCGGGAGGATCGGCGCGAGGATCGCAAGGATTACCCAGAACAGGATTAGCGACAGGCCGAAGATTGCAATCGGGCTTTCTCGAAGCAATCCGATCGATTTGAACATCTTGCTGATCGCCGAGGGCGATGTGTCGTTTGATTGAATTTCTGTTGTCATATCAACGCCCTCCCTTAAGTGAACCGGATACGCGGATTAAGCAGCGTATAGCCGATATCCGAGATGAATTGCGAGAACACGGCGACGAACACCGCGACCAGGGTACAGGCCTCGATCACAAAGATATCGCCGAACAACGCGGCATCGAGAAGTAATTTCCCGAACCCCTTGTAGGCGAAGAAAACCTCCACCACGATCACGCCCGAGAGCAGCCAGTTAAGCTGCAGGATGATGACGGTGAAGGGTGCTATCAGCGCATTGCGGAGCGCATGTTTCATGATCACCCGTCGATAGGGTATCCCTTTGAGGACCGCCGTTCGAATATAATGGGATGTCATAACCTCCGCCATGGAGGCGCGGGTCATGCGCGTTGTATAGCCGAAGCCATACATCACCAGCACGAAGACGGGCAAGAATATTTCCGCCCAACTGAACCCGCTGGTCATCGCCGAGGTGCCGGGCAGCCAGCCCAGCCAGAAGACAAATATCGCGGAAAAGAAGGTGGCAGAGGCGAATTCCGGCACCGAGGTTGTGAGGACCGATCCGACCGAGACCACCCGGTCCTGTATCGATCCCTCCTTCATGCCTGCGATCACCCCCAATGTTAAGGAGAGCGGAATCATGAAGAGCATATAGAGCCCCGCAAGAATGGCGGTATTCCCGAGCCGTGGCCAGAGCACATCGGAGACCGGGGATTTATACTGGATGGAATATCCGAAATCTCCGGTGAGCGCGTTGCCGACCCAAGTGACATAGCGTTCAAGGAAGGGCTCGTTATAACCGTTTTGTTCGAGCCAGAGCTCCCGCTGTTCCGTGTTGGAATAGGGTCCGAGGACCTTTCCGGCAACGGCCAGCTTGTCGGATTCGAAAATTGCAAAAAGCGTAAAAGAGACAATAGCCATAATCAGGGCCATTGAGAGAAATCGACGGAATGCCAGTATCAGCATATTATTGCTCCCCCCGGGGCAAAATGGCGCTAGAAACAGATAAGGGCGATATTATATCGCCCTTATCTTCGTTTTCCGATTTTAGCTGTTGAGCCAGACTTTATAGAACTGGTGGTACTGGGTCGGATGCGCTTCCACATTCATGACCTTCTCGCTGGCCAGGAAGAACTTCGGCTGCCAGATCGGCTGAATGATGATGGCATCATCCTGGAGGATTTTCTCAACTTCCTCCATGGCGGCCTTACGTTTTTCCGCATCAACCAGCGATTCCGCCTTATCGAGTGCCTTTTCGAAATCGGGATTGTTGTACCCGGTTTCGTTCCACGGAACGCCCGCGCGATAGGCAAGGCTAAGCACCATGGTGCCGAGCGGACGATGGGTCCAAGCAGTGATACCGAACGGCGTCGGTGCCCAGACTTCCCAGTATTTGGAAGCCGGCATCAGGTTGAGGTTCAGGGTAATCCCCGCTTCCGCCGCCTGATCTTTGAGGATTTCGCAGACCTGCTGCTGCCATGGGCCGTTGGTGTTACCAACATCAATGGTCAGCTCCAGTCCGTCCGGATATCCCGCTTCAGCCAGCAGAAGTTTAGCTTTGGTGATATCCCGCTCGCGGCGGTTCAGGGCGTAATATTCCGGGTGGATCGGCGAGACATGGTGATGCTCACCCACATCGCCGCGGCCCTGATAGACAAGTTCGTTATATTTCTCTGCATCAACACAGGCCATCAGGGCCTGACGGACGCGCTTGTCGTCGTACGGCTTTTGCGTGATATTCTTGCGCATTACGCCGGTCTGGGCAGTCCGAGCTTCGAGGATCTTCATGCCCGGAATGGACTGCGCCATGCCGAGGGAGGCGATATCGAACTCATAGTTCATATCCACCTGACCAGAGGCGACGGCAGCCAGCTGAGCCGCAGAACCTGCGCCATGGTCAAAGTAATGGATTTCGTCGAGATAGACTTCCCCGCCCCAGTAAGGCTGGTCAACCCGTTTCAGGATCGCTTTTTCACCAACGGCGAAATCAACGAGGGTGAACGGGCCCGTGCCATTCGGCTGCTCTACAATATTGCCCTTGAAGTCGCGGTGGACGATCATCGTCGGATTGTTATAAAGGTTCTCCGGAATGGAAAGAACCGCCGAATTCAGGTTAAGGCGGATGGTATGGTCATCGACTTTCTCAATCGCGCCCGGCGGCATCGTCTTCGTTGCCTTGTCGCCCTCGCCCGAGCTTGTCAGCATGCTATCGAACAGGCCGACGTTGGACGAACCGGTTGCCGGATCGAGCCAGCGGGTGAAGTTGAACATCACGTCATCGGCGTTGAAGTCATCGCCGTTATGCCACTTAACGCCCTTGCGGAGATTAAATGTCCAGGTCTTGAGATCGTCGGACGCGGACCAGCTTTCCGCCAGATACGGACGGGTCACATTGTCGGCGCCGGTGATCACCAGATATTCGCACATCTGGCGGGCAACGTTCGACGGCGGTGTCCAGCTATAGACGGCCGGATCGTTCATTTCCTGAACTTCCATGGAGACCTTCAGGATGCCGCCTTTTTTAGGCTCGGCTGCTTTCGCTTCAATCGTGGGGTCCGCTATGCCGACAATGGAATAGGCGGCGGCGGCCGACAGGCCGAGCAGGGTTGAAGTTCTCAGGAACTCCCGGCGGTCCATCTTGCCGCTCTTGAATTGTTCCGTGACGTCTTCGATCATGGGATGGATGCGCCCTGGCGCTTCATGGTCCATCTTTTTAACTGACATATTAGATAACTCCCTATCCAATTAATTTTTCGATTTGTGGTTACTTGATTAATCTTGTTCTAATAATACGACTGTCACATTTTTTTGACGGCCTTTTTGTTCATTTTGCGACCATAATTTTCCTGTTCAACGCAAATAATGCCGCAATTTCAACCATTTTTATCTTAGTTGCCGCACAGCATAGTGAAACGAAGGGCCGCTCGTCAATGGAGATAACAAAAAATATTATTTGATTGAAAAATTATTATAAAAATCGGAAAAATCAAATTATCTAAAGTAAAAAAATGATATAAATATAATATATTTTCGGTTATTTACTTTAAATAAGTTTATCTAATTTAAATGTTTTTTATTGACAAGTTTACCGAAAAGCAACGACCGCGTGTTTATCTAAATCATACCAGTTTTATATCTTTATTTTATTTATCTATCATGCGCGTTTGACGTGCCATTTTGCGAAAAAACTTGTCCTCCGTGCGACAATCCGTTCCTCCCTCTCACATCCCGTAAAGGATAAGAAGCGGCACGGGAAAGTCAAATGGGGCGGAAAGAAATAGTCATAATCCCTGCACACCAGCGGGCAATAAAAAACCCGGCACTGGCCGGGCTTTCATTTAGGTGGCGCACGCGTTACGCGGTAGCAGTGTGTAGCGCCTTCATCTTACGCCGCCGCTTCAGCCCGAGCAGTGCAACCAGCCCTGCCCCAAATGCCCAGACCGCGCCGGGCAATGGCACGGCTGAGATTTCTGCGACTTCCCATGTTGGAAAGGAGAGGTCATATCGACCTTGATCAGTTAGGAAGAGCCAACCAGCTTGGTCGATGCAACTTGAGCAAAGTCCATAATCATCCTTCACTGCATTAGGGCCGGCATAGGAGATACTACGAATGCCATTCGCATCCCCACCAGCAAACCAACTAATCAAGTCTCCGCCCGAGAGCCCCAATCCCCCAATGCCAGCGGTGAGGTCATTGAAGCTGCCTGAGGCGCCGGACAAGTTGTAATTGAACAACAATTTTGTCTCAAAACCAGATCCCGGCAAATCATCTACACCGGTAGGCGTCAGATCAACGGAATTACCCCCATTCAAATCCAATCCTGCGGTATCGTATGTGAAGTACCCGTCATAGGTTCCATCTCCCACCGTGCCGCTATAATCAACGCGGTAGAAAGCTGCATTGGCGGCGCTTGACAACATCAGGCTGCCGAGCAAGGCCAGTCCGAGTAATTTTTTCATGGAAACCCCCACGTCATGATTGAATGCATAAACGAATCTTTATCGATTCCTAATATGCAATAGATTTACGACAATTTTTATACAACTGTCAATTTGTTGTTTTTAAAAGATAATTAACCTTAAAAATTAACCATAGCAGTTTCCGGTTGAGATTTAGCTGCGTCTCTCAGTAGGTCGATAGCGGCGGATTTACATTGCATTAACGGGGCTGTATAACGAAACGAACAAAAACAATAACAAGAGGAAGCTGTCATGCAGCGCGAACTTTTCAGTGAAGAACATGAACTTTTCCGGGCCTCTGCCCGCCGCTTTGTCGAGGAGCGGATTGTCCCTTTCCATGCCCAGTGGGAGAAAGATGGTCAGGTGAGCCGTGAGGTTTGGCTTGAAGCCGGGGAAAACGGCTTTCTTTGTTGTTCAGTGCCGGAGGAATATGGCGGCGCGGGTGGCGATTTCCTGTTTGGCGCGATCTTTCTGGAAGAACTCGCCCGTGCCGGGACCAGCGGCCCCTCCTTCCATCTGCATTCGGAGATTGTCGCGCCTTATATCACCGCCTATGGCACGGAAGAGCAGAAAAAGCACTGGC
>ERZ1740062.653-NODE-653-length-16852-cov-4.031315_pt1 | contig 16852 bp, 12 predicted proteins | sample MGYA00581741_ERZ1740062 | MGnify/ENA primary metagenome ERZ1740062 (study PRJEB43018, sample SAMN04849747) | marine metagenome | isolation source: floating plastic debris | place: Pacific Ocean | collected 2008-09-01 | study: EMG produced TPA metagenomics assembly...
AGTCGCTCAAGGATTTCAGTCGCTTGGATCGCGCGGCGACCGACAACGTCAACCTGAACGACGGTGTTGAGCGGACGCTTGTCATCGCGAAGAATGTGCTCAAGGGCGGTATTCAGGTACAACGAAATCTGGGCGAATTGCCCGATGTCAGCTGTTCGCCAGGCCAAATCAACCAGGTACTGTTGAACCTGATCAAGAACGCGGCGGATGCGATGGATCGCGACGGTACGCTGACGATCAATACCTGGGCGGACGATGATTTCGTGCATGTCAGCGTCAAGGACACCGGCACCGGTATGGACGAGGACACGCTCGCCAAAGTGCGTGATCCGTTCTTCACGACCAAGGAGGTCGGCAAGGGGACGGGTCTCGGATTGTCGATCAGCCAGAAGATTATCGATGCACATGACGGCAAGCTTGAAATACAATCGGCGTTGGGAGAGGGTTCGGAGTTCACGGTAAGCCTGCCGGTGACCGTCGAGCAACCTATCAGCGATATGGCACGCGAATTGGCTGAGCTCGAGGAGCTCGAGGCCATGATCGGCGAGTCTCCCGATGGTTCGGATGAGCAGACAGCGCTGATGTTTGCAGCGGAAAAGACAGGATAAGTGTGAACCGGCATGGCATTGACGCAAGCACAGCAAATGGGAGATGACGTCAGCGGTATGCGCGATCCGACTCGCAAACCGTGTGTCGTGTTCGTCGACGACGAAAAGCGGGTGCTCAACTCGATGCGAGCGCTGTTCCGTCGCGAATACGACCTGCATTTGACGACTTCGGGCGAGGAAGCAATTCGCCTGTGCGTCGAGCACGACGCCGATGTCATCGTCGCAGACCAGCGGATGCCAGAGATGGAAGGCGTCGAAGTGCTGGGAGCTGTGCGTGAGCAAGCGCCCCGTACCATGCGCATCCTGCTGACTGGCTACGCGGATCTCGATGCTATCGAGGGTTCGATTAATGTCGGCGAAGTTTTCCGCTTCCTATCTAAGCCGTGCGCACCTGAGCAGCTGCGCAAGACAATCGATCTCGCTATTAAGGCCTCAGAAGTGCCGATGCCGGTCAGCGTACCGGCGCCACAAGTGGAAGCATTGGCCCCGGATACGTCAACCGCCGACCCAAGTGGCGATGTAGAAGTAGACCTGCCGGATGCCTCTCTGCTCGGCGACTCCGATGAGGCGAGCAAGCCGAAGCGCAAGGCCAAATCGCTGATCCCGGCCATGCTGGCGAAGCATCAAGCAAAGCAAACGCAGTCGCAGGTGGAAGAAGAGCCACCCGCGGAGGATCGTGCCGAGAGCACAGGTGAGCAGGTCATCTTGTCGGGTGACCGTGTCGAGTACGGCAGCAGCCGGGAGTCGTCATTCCAGGATATGGAAAGCGTTGGCGTTGTCGTGTTTACGCTCAGTGATTCCTTCTATAAGGAAGTCGAGCGCGCCACTGGTGGCCACTACAAGCTCTACCATGCGAATCGTTTGCTGAAGGTACTTGAGCTGATTACACAGAAAAAAGCCGGTGTACTGATCTCTGAGGTCAGCAGCGAAGGGTCGGTGCTGCGCAAAGTACTGAACAAGTTTAAACAGCATCTGCCAGAGCTGATTGCGATCGTTGTCAGCGACGATCGCGATGCCGCCGAGATGATCTCGCTGATCAACCAGGGGCAGGTGTTCCGTTACATGGCCAAGCCGATCTCACACGACCGTCTGTTGCAAAACATCAATGGCGGCGCTTTGCGTCACCTGCAATTGCTGGCGAATCCGAGCCTCATTCCAAGGATGGCGGTCGAGGCATCCGAAGACGGTGATGATGCTGGCGGCAGCCCGATGACTTCGCTGTTCTCACGCATTCGCTCGATTGGCAAGATCTGGCAACGCAATAAAGACTAAGTCGTGGCAGAGAATTCGCAGCCTGACACCGAGAAGAAGGGCCGCAGCAGCGATACCTTACTTCTGATCCTTGCGCTGCTGGCGATCGCCGGCATGGGCGCCTGGTTTTTCCTCGGTACCGACGAACAGATGATTGAAGAGGTACCCGTCGCGACACCGATCGACGATCTGGATGATCCTGTCACCGCTGTGATCGCTGTGGAAGAGCCGACCAATGAACTGCTCAACCGTGCGCGCCTGGCAGCCAATGCGGGCATGCTGGTTGAGCCCGCTGGCACCAATGCACTGTATTACTACTCGCTGTACCTGGAAGAGCAAGGCGCGGACAGTGATGCCGAAGCCGAACTGCAGCGTATTCTGGATCGTAGTGGCAGTGATGTAGAGCAAGCGATCGACGCCGGGAATTTTGAACGGGCCGGTTTTCTTGTCGATCAGATTCGCAATGCCGGGTTAACGCACGAATCCGTGACCAACTACCAGCAACAGGTTGCAGCCTTTGCTGATACGTTGCGCTCGCGCGCTATCGCAGCAGCTGAAGCGGGTAATGAGGCACAGATCGAAACACTGCTGACCCAGTATGAATCCTTGCCCGGCGTCAACTCGACCGCATTGCTGGCTTTGCGTAGTGATGTGCGCGATGCGCTGGATGCCCAGCGACTGGCAGCGGCGGCGGCGGCCGCAGAAGCACAGCGTCGTCGTCAGCAACAGCAAGCTGCGGCGCGTCAACGCGCGGCGAATCAGCAGGCAGCGGCAGCGCGGAGCCAGACTGCAACGCCGGCTACGGCTGCCGCGGCTCCCGCCGAGAATCCAGCCGTGGTCGCCGTCAGAGCTGCGCTGAATGAGGGCGATCTGATCGGCGCGGCGACACTCTTTGCCAGTGTGCCGAGTGACAATGCGGAACGCGGCACGCTGCAGGTCGCGTTGGATACGCAACTTGCTCGAGGCGTCAGTCGATTAGCCTCTGCCGGTCAGACTGCAGAAGCTGAAGCGATGTTGGACAGTTGGCGCAGTGTCGCTGGAGATGCCTCCACGGAATCGGCGCTGTCAGCCGATATCGACGCAGCTTATATCCGTGCAGCAACAGCCGATATCGTATCCGCGGCAACACTGCGACGGGTGGAGACGCTGGCACCCGTATATCCGCGAGCGGCGATTCGTCGTGGGCTGACTGGTCGCTTGCGGCTCGAATACACCGTTGATGTTGATGGTACGACCAGCGACATCGAGGTCGTCGACTCCACGCAGAGTGGCATTTTCGATCGGTCGGCGATTCGCGCGGTTTCTGGCTGGCGCTATGAGCCGCGAGAGGTACGAGGTCAGGCCGTCGCGCAACGCGTCTACGCGTTCCTTGACTATAACCTCGAATAGATTCGGCTGACCTCCGCCTGAGGCGCTCGCCGTTGATTCACTGCAGCGCTTTGATCGTGTCACAATCGATCCATCGTGAATGCCCTTGATTCCGTCAGTCTGAATTTCAGTCCATCAGCACTCATTGTCCTGAACGTGCTGCTCGCCTATGTGGTCTTCGGTATCGCGCTCGATTTGCGCTGGCGTGACTTCCGCGCTGTCTTGCGCTACCCCAGAGCCCTCGTCGTCGTCTTGTTTGCCCAGTTCATTGTTCTGCCGGCGACGACGCTATTGCTGTTGCTACTGTTGCAACCGCCCGCGGGATTGGCATTGGGTCTGGTTGTGGTCGCCGCCTGTCCCGGGGGTAGCATCAGCAATTTCTTTGCCGCACGTGCCGGCGCTTACGTGGCGCTCAGTGTTTCGATGTCGACGGTGTCCAGCCTGACAGCCTTCGTCGTCACTCCGCTGAGTATTGCGATATGGGGCAGCGCTTACGCGCCGGCGCGTGATCTACTGCACACGGTCAGCGTGGATTTTTGGCAAATGCTCACCATCGTCCTGGCAGTCTTGATTGTGCCGACGTTGCTTGGCAGTTTATTGGCAACCAAACGCCCCGCGGTCGCTGCACGTCTCCGAGATCCGCTAAGACGGAGCTCAACGATTATTTTCCTGTTGTTCGTCGCGGCTGCGTTTGTCGCTAATGGCACGCTATTCCTGCGGTACTTTGATCAGGTTCTCGCACTTGTCGTAGTACACAATCTGGCGGCACTGACGGCAGGATTCTTGTTTGCAACCGTGGCGGGCCTCGCCTTGCGAGAGCGAAAAACCGTTTGTATCGAGGTTGGCATCCAGAACACCGCGCTGGGACTGACTTTGATTTTTACGTTCTTCGACGGGCTCGGCAGTATGGCACTAGTGGCTGGTATGTGGGGTATCTGGCATCTGCTCAGCGGATTTGCCGTCGCCTGGCTGTTTCAGCGTAAAGGGGTTCCTGCAAAAGTCTGAGAATCGCAGTATCCTGTGGGTTATCAGATGAGGTTCGCAGCTCGGGGATATAGTCATGCGATCTAAGTGCTTCGCGTTGGTAATAGCGGCGTCGTTGCTGGTTGACATCGCTTCTGCTGAAGTCGTTGATGCAGCGGAATCAGGGTTTACCGTTCGCCATGAGATCGAGGTGATCGCACCGCGTGAGACCGCATGGCGGATGCTGGTCGGCCATGTCGGTGAATGGTGGCACGACGATCATACGTATTCTGGTGATGCTGCCAACCTATTCATCGAAGAGCGCCCGCTCGGGTGTTTTTGTGAGCGTCTGAGTGAAGATGACGCTGTCGTTCATTTGATGGTCACGGTCATTCAGCAAAACGCGTTGTTGCGGCTGACAGGCGGGCTTGGTCCACTGGGATTGATGGGCGTTAACGGCAATCTGACTTTCAGCTTCGACGGCGACAGCACCTCGACCAGAATCGCCATGCAGAATCAGGTTGGTGGGTATAGCCCGGACGGTCTTGCAGCAATCGCCCCGGCGGTCGATGCCACACTAGGCGCGCAACTAGCCCGCTACGTTCGGTGTGTGGAATCAGGCTCGCCCGAGTCGGGGGTTTCTGAAGTGGAGTCACCCGCATCGGCTGAGACGCCGTCGGACGTAACCGAGCCTGAAGCGCAGGACACGACCGATGCAACAGACAGCGATGACGAAAACGCTCGAAAATGAAATCGTAGATCAAACAGCTGACGACGATGAAGTTTTGCCTCAAAGTGAGTGAACGTCGGACAATATGAGTGACTAGTCACCGGGTTCTGCCCGTTAGCCTGTAGGTGTCGAATCACCTTCAGGAGTCACGCACCATGTCTATTTTTCGTTTCCTTTTGCTTGCGGCAATGACGATGCTTTACGCCGTTCAGGCGAATGCCAGCACGCCAGTCCAATGGGTCGTTTGCGACAATTGTTCAGCGACCGCGCGCCAGCAAACCGCGCTGCAAGTGCCACCGAATCAGTTTCAATCCACCGACATACACGTGCTGGACCGTCGTCGTGGCGAAATGTCAGCCTATCGGGTCAATGTGTTCTACGACTATGAGTTTCAGCAGTTCTTTCGGTTTGCCGTAGCGCAAGCGCCCACCGATACCGCGCTCGCCGAGTTTGCAGCCTGGCAGTCGTATCTGGCTGAAACCGATCGACTACAGTGCAGCGAGCAGTCCATCGCGTTGGCATCGGCCGCCGACTGGATTCGCCACAACGAATCGACGGGCAGCATCGAACTCCTCGGTCTCAACACGTTGTACGCAAACTTTGAGCGCATGCCAGGACTGCGTTTCTTTATCAACGTGCCGCATATCCGGCTGCGCTTTTTCGATCGTAGCGGTGGTATCGTCGCTGTCGCGCTCAATCCGTCTAACGGACAGATGACCACCCCAGTGATCCCTGGCAGTTTGCGAGGTCCGAACGGACAGGCACTTCCCGATGACGTGACGCGCCTGCACTTGATGGATCAGATTGGTGATGACGCCGATACAAGCTATCTGGCGCAGCATATGCAGACGGCCTGGGACAATGTCCAATGGCTGCATCGGCTGCGCTCGTTGCAAGGGCAATGGCGTACACTGTGCGATCAGATGCCGGGTGGCAGCGTGACGTGCTACGCCACGGACGCAGGCTAAAAAAAGGGCCGGTGCAGTCTTTGCACCGGCCCAATTCGTCAGGGCGGAAACCCCTTTTCGGCTCAGTTTACGCGTCAGACAATCGGGTCGAATGCCGTCAGGCTGTCACGCAGTTGTACATTGCCCAGACCATGGTTCGGGAACAGCGTTTCGAAATTCCCTTGTTCGCCATGTAAGGCCAGATAGTTCAGTGCGACCGCTTCGACCAACAGGTTGACGTTGTTAGCCACTGGGCTACTTCCCGTTTCACCGGAAGCATCCGGTCGGAAGTATCCGATCTGTTGGTGCCTTGCCGCCGGAATGTTGTCGCCACTAAATATGTTCGGCCGACCATTCGGGTTGTATACCAAGAAGAACGACGCTGCCGTACTCTGGTTATCCCCCGTCCACTCGCCTTTGCCGCGACCGTCGACCGTATCGTCAATCGCGCCATTGCTGGCAAGAGAGCCATCACTGAATACATAGATACACAACGGCACGCCCTGGCGAGCGGCGTACTCGAGTGCAGCACCCATGCAGCGACCAGCGCGCAGATCACGGATCTCGCCGCGCGCACGACGACCACCGTGATAGTCGTAGCCACCCATTGTGATAGTGCCAGCACCCGCGTATCCGTTGGCCACCAGTTTCATCACCGACGCAGTTTTCTGGAATTCACGATCGTTGTCGTACTCACCCTGGGTGAAGATGCCGGTCGGGCCAACGAGATTGGCATCGAGCGACGGGTTCAGCTGAGACGGGTCACCAAAGCGGTCTGCCAAGTCTGCCGACTTCAGGTAGCCACAGCCGACAAGATCTTTCAGAACAGCATCGGCATCGATACGTGTATCGACCTGACCCAATTTCTGGTCACTCAGGCGGTAAACCGACTCGAGCACCGCTACGGCGTCATCCTGCGACAACAGACCCACGAGCTTGCCGGTATCGACAAGGCCGGTAACGTCCGAGGGACGATCCACTTTTGTGGGCCGTTTCGCAACATCGATCATCGACGCTGGTGCCATCGAGTTACCACCAGACTCGGAGCTGCGAGAACCGATCAGATCGAGCAACTCGCCACGCACACCCGTACGACTAATCGCATACATCGGGTTGTGCGGGTTGTTGCCGGTATCGTTCTCCGAACGCGCCACGATGATCGCGCCATTGGTGTTGGCGATCGTCGCCGGCGACGCTTTCTCAAGGATGCCACGCAGAAACGCGCTGTCTGAGTGGAACGCGAGACCAAGGTCCGTGTTGATGAAGTCGTGCGTGCCGGTGTCCGGATTGACGGATGCCGGCGTCATGTCGCCAGGCAGTCCGAGCTTGCTGTATCCAGCCGTCGATAGGAAGTCGAACTGACCATCCGGTCCGCCAACCAGCACGTTCGAACCGGCCATGTTAGCGCCGCCAGCGAGGTCAAAGCACACGAATGGTACTTTGCCAGCGCCTGCCAGCTCGAGGCCGCAGTTACCACGCAGAGGCTGCAGGTCCGAAGACAATGCCGCCGCCGCTTCACGTGGGTTGGCGAACAGACTGAACAATCCGCCAGACATCGCTGTAACCGGTCCGGTCATCATTCCTGTCGAGATGAACTCGCGACGGGTCACCGGTTTCGGGTGATCCGGGTGCAGTAGCGGCTCATCAGGATGAACGGTTTTGCGTTTTCTTACCATGATATTAAGTCCTGTGTGTCAGTCTTACTGCACCAGCATTGCGGCGCTGCCCAGTGTTGCGGAGCAGACGGCAATGCCGATGGTTTGAGTACGATCGGCGCTACAGTTATTACCACAAGCACTGAGGCGGTCGATCAGGTTGTTGAGTTCGGTTTCGATCGCAGCACGGTTCGGCTGACTCGTCAGGTTGACACCGACAATGGCGTCGACCAGTGGATCGATCAGGCCATCACGACCGGCCTGGCTACCGAATGCCGCCGCCGGTGATGCACTGAAATCGAAACCCGGGAAGTAGGCGCTGCGCAGCGCGTTGTCCGACAACAGCGCATTACAGTATTCCACCGATAGCTGTGCGACGCCGACCTGATGTGATGCCAGGAAACCACCGAACGTTGATTCGCTCGGCATTTGCTGACGCACCAACTCATAGGTAGTACGCACGTCGTCGTTAGAGCGCGGTACAGTCGTGACCGTGGACATCGTTGCGTCGATTTCCTCAAACGTACGAATACCGATATCGGCAACCGGATCCAGATCCGCTGCGGGTGGCGGTGCCAGCGGTACCGCGTCGGTACGCACGTTGACGTTGTCACCCAACACGTCGAAGGTCAGGAAGAACTCATCGCTATCCGCGCCTTGCTCTTGAGCAAACACAGTGCCAAAGCTTGACAGCGGTTGGCAGAGCTCGTAGAACAACAAACAATAGAGCAAGGTGACAACCGTTCGCAAAGCCAGCCCAACAGGCGCTAACGCGCCGTTGATGCCGACACGTATACCCTGCAGCGGAATGCCGGAGAACGTCGCGCTGCTATCGAGCGAGATGAAGTGCGGTGCGTTGAACAAGTAACCGTAGTTATCGAACTGCGAGACTTCCAAGAGGATATAGGCCTCTGGTACGTCGATCAGATGCGAGACACTGAACAGCAGGTAGAACTTCTCACCGACACCGGCATCGAAATTCTGGAACACCTGTTCCGGTGTCAGTATGCGATTGTGGACGGACACGAAGCGGAAGGTGCCGGCGAACAGGCCGTCACTGCTGACCTCGTTGCCCAGTACGAATGCAAACGTGTCGTCCCAGTCCGCGATGCTGCCGCCGCCTTGCTCGTCGACAATATCGATCAGCTCACCATTGACGTAAATGCTGCGACCGTTGACCGGGTCAAACGTCGCTACAACGTGTTGCAACGTCGCTTGCAGGACTTCATCGTTGCTCGGCGTGTTGATTGCCGGCATACCGTTGCCGTCGGTAACATCGCTGCGGTTCGCCAGCGTGTAGTCGTATAGAGTCTGCCCGAGCGTAAAGTTTCGCGCGTCCGGACCGGCAGAGTAGCTCACGATGCGTGACTCTTCCTGCGACACATTGGCAGGGACAACCCATGCCTCGATGCTGTATTCGCCAGTCGACTTGATCATGTCGTGCAGCTTCTTGCTGTCCGCGGTACGACCCTGAGCTTTACCGTCGCGAATGGTGATACCCCATCCGCCAACCCAGCCGACATCGCCAGACAAGGTCAAATCGAGACTCGGCGAGACACCACTGGTGTCATAGGCGATGTTACCTTCGCCAGTCTTGAACTCGTAGGTGGCGATGGCGTTGGCTTCGTAGCGACTGCCGCCACTCGCGACGACACCATCAAGAATGGTCAGTGCTTTCGAAACCGTCAGAGAAGGATCCACCTCAGTCGGAGTAATGCCATTGGCCATCGTTTGAATGGCATCCTGCATTTCGTTGGCGTTGGCCAGGCAGTCATCCCAGCAGTTGTGGAATTCTTCACGCAGACGCACCACCAGGCGGGACGTCGCCGGATCGTCGAGTTTGATTTTCGGCTTCGCGGCATCGTAGGCCGTTTCAAGATCAGCTTCCGCAAAATACGGACCTTGTGCGTTCGGTGAGTTGGACGTATGACAGTCTGAGCAGTACTGCGTCAGGATCGGATGTACGGTGCCACCGAACAAGCTGGCATCAGCGGGGAAGTTCTTGCTGGCGCCGGGGTCACGAATGACCGGTGCTTCAAGATCGATAGTGCGACCACCACCAGCTACCAGATCACCGGCCCAACCGGTAATCCACGTCGTCATCAGGTCTTCACACACCGAGTCGGAATCGACCCAGCAGTTGTGACCACCACCGACTTTGGTCGACAGACGAGAGTCAGCCGGGGAGGTCAGATCGACCGCGCCATTGGCGGCTTCATAGGCCAAGTTGATATCGTCAGTGCGTGCGAATGTTGGCACCTGGCCATCGGTACCGTGGCAGTCGCCACAACCCGCTTCGGCCTGAATGTTATCCCACACGTTCAATTTGAACGATTGCACGTCCGCAGTCGCCGGCGCCGGTCCACTATAAGTGGATGTCGGTGGCAGACTGGTGACAGGGTTTACCTGCGTCTCAGCACCGCCAGAACAAGCGCTGACCAGAACCACGGTGGCCAGGGCGGCGCTAATGCGCGCAGTGTGACGGGTCACAAACTGCATGAATTGTGTTTTCATTGTCGTCATTGCTCTACCCTCACTCGCCCATGCAATACGTCGCGGCTTCCGCGAACGTTTGCTTCAGTCGATAACCATTGGTGGTCAAAGAGCCAACCATCAGATCGATCTGACCACGATCGTTGGCATCGACCGGTTCACGCAAACAGACGTTGCGGAACACCTTGCGAACCTGGCACTGCGCGAAACCAGCGCTGTTGGCCAGTTCCTGACCCATCGACTTAGCGCCGGTGCCCGTGCCTGGCAGAGATTCGTCCCAGCCGACGAGCGCGTGACGCCCATTGCGCCAGTAGTTATTCCACTCGTCGTTTGGTGTCACGAAACCGAAGGGAAACGTGCTCTCGTTGAAAAAGTACTTGGGCTGCACCTGGCCTTCGGTGTACTCGATCGAGCCGGTTTCTTCGTTGTAGTTGTAGTAGGCGAAGGCCTGCGCTAACGGGTCCATGCCGCTGTGGCAGCCTATGCAGTTATTCAGGAAAAGTCGGCTATCACCGCCGGGGCTACGCGAGACATCCTGACGAATGCGATCGGGCGGACGAGTAATGTCCTTAACCTGCTCTAGATCTCGGCAGAGGTGATTCATCAATGTGAAGCGAAGCATCGCGCGGTTAGTGCCCGCCACGAAAAACGCCTCGGCGGCAGCGCGCGTTGTCATAACGCCGGCTGTCGCATTCGGTGGCAGCGGCGTCAGCGAAGACTGGGTCGTGCGCACCAGGTTAACTCTCAGGTCGATGTCACGCCGTTCTAGGTCCTCGTAGTGATCGTTGTTGGCCGACGAATAGTTCGGCGCGCCAACAGACGCGTCCGCCACATACAAGATATCGCCGGACAACACTTCATTGAACGGGACATCGTCGCGAACCATGCCGATCACAGTGGCCGTGTAATCGTTCAGCGGAGCGAAAATGTCGGCATCCCGGTTTGTCCACGGTGTCACGAAATTTTTCAGTGTGACGTTGTAGAAAGCCGAATTCTCCATGGCGATGTTGGCCGCAGCCTGCGGGTTGCCATTGGAAATCTGGGTGGCCATTGCATCCAGCACCGTTTCGGTGGGTGGTACGCCTGCCAAACGATCGTGCATGCGCTTGGCCTGTTCGCGAGGCCCTGCATACGCGCTCGTCAGTGTGAGCATGAGCATCATGCACGCACCGGCAAGTCGTATCGGTAGTGACTTAAGTTGTCTTTTCATGTCGACCCTGCTTTTAAAAGTTGAATTCGGCTAATCCCTGTAGGACTGATCCGTGGTGTGCTGCCTAGCTCAGCACCGCATTACGTTGAGTGTGCATCGACTTCTCAGTTAGAGCAGTGATGACGCTCACAATCCTTATGTTTCGTCCGACTTGCCGCTTAGTTGTACTGGGCGCATCGGTTGTCACGGAGATTGTTGCAATCGCTATGCCAGCTCGGTCGCTATGGGTACGAACTGCCTGAAAACGTCGTATTTACAGACAGTTAGCTGGTTTTCCGACGAGTGGGCCGCTCACACCATATGTAAAACCCTTGTCGGAGAGTTCGTACAGTGTGTGGTTGTATGCGACTTAAGTCATTGAAAGTATTGAATAAAAAAATTGTCGCGTAAGTGAGACAGGTGTGCCGCGCATGGGCAGTCACCGTCTGCTGCTGGGTTTTTGGCTTGCGTCACGTTTTGGCAACCGGCGATTCTGCCGCTGAATCTCACGTCCTGGATTCGGGCGCCTGTCGCGTGGGATTCAGAAAACGGCGGTTTATTAGGAACTTACCGATCATCCATTGATCGTGGTGCTGGCGCTCGACGATCACTTTCGTCAGGTTGCTGCGCACCCATGTCACCGTTTTGAGACATTACGAGCGTTTGATAGCGCTCCTATACTCCGGGCGTGTGATCGACGGAATCAGTTTCGGTCCGGCGCCTCAGGCCACAGTTTTGCAAGACAGTGCCGCGGTCTCGAATGGAACTGTGAAGTTGTTAACAGAATACAACCCGGTGGGTCGTCACCATGTGTGCATTACGTTTAATCGACGTTCCGATACACAGTTCAAGCGCTGGTTAACTGAGTGCTTGCCGGCCACGACCCCGGTATCAAATATCGAGGTGTGTGATGGATTCAATGCTAACAGGTAACTTCAACAATCGAACACATCCCTGGGCCGCCCTGCTTGCGGCGCTCGTGCTCGTGGCTGGCTGCAGCAACGGTGGGGAAGGCGATGAGGTTGGCTTTGGTTCAGGCCAGGATCCTGATCCTGTAGCACTCGAGTTTCCCATCGTTTACGTGCAACGACCACTGGCCATTGATGATGATGGCGAGCCTCTAACGGAAGACGTGCGTGATCTGCTGACCTTTAATATAGGCGCGGACCTGTTTCTGCGCGACCGTGCGTCACCGTCGACACCCGACGTGGACATCACGGGTGAGCTCACGCAGGGACTCGCCGATATCCGCGATGTGACCGTGTCGTTTGACGCGACCAAAGTCGCTTTTGCGATGCGTTACCCGTTCGACGAAAACCTGGATGAGGAAGAGCAAGTCACCTGGAACATCTGGGAGTACGACATCCCGACCGGTGAGTTGCGTCGCGTCATTGCGTCCGATATCACTGCCGAAGCCGGACATGATCTGGCGCCACAATACCTCCCTGACGGTCGTCTGCTGTTCAGTTCTACGCGCCAGCGCCAGTCCGTCGCGATTTTGCTCGACGAAGGCAAGCCGCAGTTTCCGGCGCTCGATGGCGAGCGCGAACGCGAAGCCTTTCTGTTGCACACGATGCAACCTGATGGCTCACAGATCGAACAGATTGGATTTAACCAGGGACACGAGCTGAATCCGGTGGTGCTGGACGATGGTACGGTGGTCTTTAGCCGCTACGACGTCGTCGGCAATACCAACGAGATCAATTTGTACAGAATGAGCCCGGACGGTACCGGGCTCGAGCTGTTGTACGGTGCGAACAGCCACGACGTCGACAACGATGGACAGCAGGAGCAGTTCCTGCAGCCACAGATTTTGCCAGACGGCACATTGGTCGCGTTGTTGAAGCCCTTTGAAGGTGAAACCACCGGCGGTGCGCTGGTTGATATCGACGTCGCGACGTATGTGGAAAATACCCAGCCCATCGCGATCAATGTGGGGATGGCGGGCCCGGCGCAAACGCCTGCGACGATCAACGATGTTGTTGTCGATGCTGCAGCCGTGTCGCCTGGCGGACGCTATCGCTCTGTGTACCCACTGCGCGATGGCACCAACAGATTGTTGATTAGTTGGAGCCAGTGCCGCTTGGAGGATATGGACGGCAGAATTCTGGCCTGTACCGATGAGAACCTCGCGAATCCCGCGCTCGTGAATGCACCTGCCTTGTCGGGCATTAGGATTTCCGACCGCGCGGACGCGACGCAGCTACCTGTGGACCCTCCGCAGGAAGGCCAGCTCTGTTCGGATATCGTTGCTGCTGAACCGCGCCAGATTCCGCAGGTTCTGCTCGGCGGCGAGAACGACTTTCCGCTGGACATGGACATCGACGAAGAGGGTGTTGGCGTATTGAATATTCGTAGCGTCTATGACGTTATGGGCGCCGATACCGCGCCGGGCGGCATTGACGCACTCGCTGATCCGGCACAGTTCAGCGCCGCCGAGCGACCCGCACGGTTCCTGCGTATCGAAAAGGCTGTATCAATTCCGGATGAGGAATTGCTCGATCTTCCGAACACGGCGTTCGGAGCGGGCAATGGACAGGGTATGCGCGAGATACTCGGCTACACGATGATCGAACCGGATGGCTCCGTTATGGTCAAGGTACCGGCCGACGTGGCGCTTGGTTTGAGCGTTCTGGATGGCAACGGTCGACGTATCGGGCCGCGCCACCAGAACTGGATGCAGGTGCGTCCGGGCGAGGAATTGCGTTGCACCGGTTGTCATGATGGCGGTAGTGGTTTGTCGCATGGGCGCCGCGGTTCATTCGATAGCATTCATGATGGTGCAGTAACGACAGGTCAACCCTATCCGAACACAGATCCCGCGTTGTTTGCGGATATCGGTGAAACTATGGCCGAGGTGCGGGCTCGCGTGTCCTGCTCGGTCGATGATTGTTCGTCGCTGACGCCGTCGGTCGATATCGGTTTTACCGATGTCTGGACCAACGAAGCGGCAGCAGGGCGAGCACCCGACGCGCCGGTATCGTTGGCTTATGCAGATTTGCTGACGGAAGCACCAACAACTCAGGCTTGCCAGTCAGAGTGGACGGCCAGCTGCCGGACGGTGGTCAATTACGAGCAGCATATCCACCCGCTCTGGGAGTTGCCGCGAGTGCCGTTGGCCGCGATGGGCAATGTCGTCAGCGACTTTACGTGTGTCAGTTGCCATTCGACTCGCGACGAAGCCGATCAACTGCGGGTACCGATTGCTCAACTGGATCTGACCGGCGGACCATCCGATCAGGAAGCCGATCATTTCACGTCCTACCGCGAGCTGCTGTTTGGTGACAACGAGCAGGAGCTTAATATGGGTGCACTGCAGGATCGTCTCGTTCAGAACGGGACGGATCCGGTCACCGGTGATCCGATTCTTCAGACGGTCGGTGTTGCGCCGAGCATGAGCTCGAACGGTGGTAACGCGTCCAACACGTTCTTTAGCCGGTTTGCACCAGGTGGCACACACGCTGATTACCTGTCACCTGTCGAACTGAAACTCATCTCTGAATGGCTCGATTTGGGCGGACAGTATTACAACGATCCGTTCGCCGTGCCTGTGGACTAATTGGACTGATGAAACTGCGACTCATAGTACTCACCGTTGTTTCGTTGCTCGCCGCCGCCGTGTGCAGTGATGTAGCAGCCCGCGAATATCGCGAGGTTGAGGTCGCAGATCCTTTTCTGGAGATGCACACCGGTGCCGGGCAGGGCTATCCGATCACGAATGTGGTTGAGCGTGGCGAACGCGTGCAGATCATTCGTCGCAAGACAGATTGGTTCAAGGTGCGTAATGATCGCGGCGATGAGGGCTGGGTCAATATCCGGCAATTGGAGCTGACGCTAGACGAAGCAGGTGAGCTCACTGAAATCGAGTCTGTCGGACGCGACGAGTTTCTGCAAAGGCGTTGGGAAGCCGGCATTTTGACAGGCGACTTTTCTGGCGCTGACACGGTGTCGCTGTATGGTGGCTATTCGATCACGCGAAATCTATCGGTTGAACTGTGGGCCTCACAGTTGATCGGCAATTTCAGCACCGGCTGGTTGGGTACTGCGAACATCGTGCACGAAACCTGGCCTGAGTGGCGCGTGTCGCCTTACTTTACGATGGGCACCGGTGTTATTCGCACCGAGCCCAAGTCTACGTTGGTGAGCACGCCTGATCGCACTGACCAGGTCGCACTCGTCGGCGCAGGCGTACGCGCCTATGTTACCCGCCGTTTCGTGCTGCGAGGTGAATACAAGAGTTACGTGGTACTGACGAGCCGCGACGAAAACGAGGAAGTAGAAGAATGGAAAATCGGTTTCGGGTTCTTTTTCTAAGTGCCGCACTGAGTATGGCGGTGTTGATGAGCGGTTGCTCGTCAATCCCGTTCTTTGGCAAAAAGGCAGACACCGAGGTGGCTGAAGCGCCAGAGCAGGTGATCGAGCCTGAGGTGGAGCGCCGTACGATCAAGAAGCCCAAGATCGATACAGAAGATTTCGAGATCGGCGCCTACGCCGGTGTCATGAGCGTCGAAGACTTCGGTGTCAACACCGTCGTTGGCGCGACGTTGGCCTATCACTTTTCTGAGGCACTGTTTGTCGAAGCCACTTATGGTCAGACGGATACCGAGGAGACGAGTTTTGAGCTGCTGAGCGGCGCGGCAGAGTTGCTGACAGAAGACGAACGACAGTTCTCCTACTACAACGCGTCCGTTGGCTGGAATATTTTTCCGGGTGAAACATTTGTGACGCGTAACCGTACATTCAATCAGTCTTTCTACATTATTGGCGGTCTGGGCAGTACGGAATTCGGCGGCGATGATCTGTTTACGATCAACATCGGTGCTGGTTATCGGTTGTTGATCAATGACATTTTCGCGTTGCGGCTCGATTTCCGAGACCACGCTTTTGACAGCGATCTGCTGGGTGAGGCGAAGACAGCGCACAACCTGGTAGGCCGCCTTGGATTTACCTTTTTCTTCTGAGAGGGAGCAATGACATGACAGATCGAGCACATCAAAGAATGGCGAAGGTCCTGCTGGCGCTGCTGGTGCTTGGCGGCACGGCAGGTTGCTCAAACATCGAGCCCTGGGTGAAACCCTACGAGCGTGATCGGCTCGCTGACCCGATCATGTTCCTCGACCACGATCCCGTTTCAACCTCGTATATGCACCATGTGCTTGAATCACGTGAAGGTTCGCGCGGCGCCATGGGCGCTGTTGGCGGCGGATGCGGTTGCAACTAGAAATCTTCGCACGGTAGGCAGGTTAGCGACATGATCAAGAAACCCCTGATTAGCGTAATGATCGCGGTGCTCGGATGGCATTCATTGACCGCCGTCGCCGCGACATTGCCTGAAGATCGGACGGATGTGCTGTATCACCGCTATGAAGGTGACAACATCACGATCGAAGGCCCGTCTGTTCTCGTGCGTAAACAGGTCGGCAAGAATTTTTCATTCACCGGCAACTGGTACGCGGATCTGATCACAAGTGCCTCGATTGATGTCGTTACGACTGCCAGTCCCTACGAGGAAGAACGTAACCAGTATTCCGTAGGCATGGACTACTTGCGTGGCTCGACGATGATGTCGGTGGGGCTGACCAAAAGTACCGAGTCGGACTTCGACGCCGAGACATGGAGTCTCGCGATTTCCCAAAACCTGTTTGGTG